>Ga0224555_1000274_pt1 | contig 77603 bp, 70 predicted proteins | sample 714S23034metaG_FD_180687 | JGI IMG/M metagenome (GOLD analysis project Ga0224555, IMG submission 180687) | Peat soil microbial communities from Stordalen Mire, Sweden - 717 S2 30-34 | ecosystem: Environmental > Terrestrial > Soil > Wetlands > Peat | place: Sweden: Norrbotten County, Stordalen... | reverse complement strand
GATTTAGCTCGCAAGCTCCGCCGCTATATCAACGCCTACTCCGCCAATGCTCGGCCCATCCAGTGGAAGTACTCTGACCCCACCCGCCGCGTCCGCAGTAACGAATTCACTGCGACAGGCCACTAGCACGACGGTCTCAAACAGCGGCTGTGCGAGCGGCTACGTTTCCGTGGATACCGGGGCGAATCAAGAATGCCTGCAACCCGCGAGTGTAGCAAACCAGACAGGACTCGCCGTGACATCCACGAAGACACATACATTTCCCTTCGCCGTAAGCTACGTTCCTGATAATGGAGGAGCAACCGATTCGGCGTGTTCCGGGGCAGGTACGTTTCTTTTGGCTAATTATGCGTTAGTAGGACACTCTGGAGCTTGCAAGAACATCTCGCAGTATAACTATCTCCAGTACATGCCACAACTTAGTGTGTCGGCGGCGGCTTCTTACCCGCTCGTTCTTTGCGGTCCGGTATCGACGCAGGTAAATGTACAATGTGCTGGTAGTCTTGGGCCGGACGACTGGGAGTTTCAATATCTAGCGCTCAGTTTGGCGGTTGGAGATACGCATCCAGACCAATACCTGATTGAAACCGGACTAAATGCGCCCGCTCACGCAACATCCACCTGCACTACCGCTCCGTTCGCAGAGAGTTGCTACACGAACTATGCGCATCACATTCATTTCAACGGACTTTTGGTGCACGGCGACTGGACATGCTTGGCGTGTGGAGCTAACTCCATTGATGCTGCTGTTGACTTCAGCGGCTGCTACTATTGTTCTTTTACGGATTCGCAAATCAGCCAAGTGCTTCATCCCGGTTCAGAGGGTCATGCCATATACTCTGGTGGCAATGCGGAGAAGATCGTCAACAACTGGCTTGAGGGCCAATCGAGCGGTATCTTCGCTGGAGGCATTAGCTCTGCCTTAACGTGGTATCAACGTGAGCCCAATACCGACTTGCAGGCAGGAAGGAATCGCATCACCTTCCCGTATTCTTGGCTAGGTATGATGACAATTCCAGCTAGTAATCCTAACTTCAGTAGCGTCGGCATCGTCCGCAAAAACTGCAACGAGTTCAAAGTTGGGCAACGGCTTCTCTACTACGGCTCCATTCTTGAGAATGTCGATAGCTCTGGCGGGCAGGGTGGTGTTTGCTTTGCGGACTTGGCCAATGGCAGTAGTATGCCGAATTACTCAATAACAGATGTGACCGTGCAGCATATGATTTTGAGGAATTTCAACAACTCGTTTACGGATTCTAATACGCGCGGTCCTTCATCGGATGGAGGCCCCACATTTCAGCAAGCGCGGTTCTCCTTCTCACACATACTCGGCTACTCAATCACGAACGCCAATCCAGGAGGACCAACGGGAAACAATTACGGTAGCAGGATAGGCGGCGGTGCGCAGAGTTGTAATGCGCTGGTATCGGAGACAAGTGGAGTGGTTACTGCTCAATGCTTCGCCTCAGTTGATCAGGGCGTAAACATTACGGGCGCTACTTGTCCCAGCGCAATTGCTGGCAGTGGTTATTGTGACTACGCGACAAGCGGGCAAACGCTAGCGCAGAATCAAGCTCTGTGTGGAGGTAGCGGAGGCGGAGAATTTATCTTCGTCTACGGTTTCGTGAACCCATACACGGCGGACAATTCCACGACCTCTGGACTTCAATGTTACGCGACTACGGGAACGCCTACCGCTTCGCTGATCACCTTGGCAAATGCGAGTGGGTACTCTGGCACGGTGACTGGGCAGACCGCATTCGGCAATCCGATTCTCGCGGCAACTGCGGCTTCTTTTAATGCCGTAGGGAATTGGATGACGATGGATATGCTTTCCGGCGATCCCGCCTTCCTGGGCGGATGCACTGGCGTCACGGGCTTCAACATGCCCATCAATAGTAGTTTCCACAACGTCGCGACTGGCATTGGACCGCTTGTGATTACCGGCAATTCGCCTTGGGGCGGAACCTATCAAGGCTATGCTGCTTGGACTTCTTCGATGGCGACGGTAACTTATCCGTGGCCCTCCACTTACAACGCACAGAGCGATTACACTGGGAGCTGTATTCTGAGTAACGGCGAAGGTGGCCCACCAAATTTAAATTGGAATCATCTCGGTCTCATCGGCCCAGCCCTGCAAGAGTCCATCTATCCAATCCAAACGTATGCGAATGGCCGAACTTCATGCGCAATCACGCCCTTCTAAACTCTTACTTCGCGACGCTTCCGTCAACCAACTCATCCGCCGCAAATTGTCATGGAGGCTGGGATAACCTGTCTGCGGATACAACCTCGACCGGCGGTTGTGCAGAGGGCACAGCAACCGAAAAGTTCGATTACGATGTCAACACCTTGACCACCTATGGGCTCTGGTTTCCGGGACGGATCGCTTCCAATTACACGGAATTCCCGAATAACCCGAACTATCCCGAGACGTGGACTGGCAACTGTACGGCGAGCACTGGATGTTCACCGCCCACAGATGTCTCAGCTGGTGGAAGTTGGGGTTTCCCCGCAACTTCATATTGCACAGGATCGACCACGCCGAGTTATACGGGGCCAGGGACAGGTTGCATGGGTTTTACGGGGGCAATGAGTGCCGATTCAATGCCGCCCACGCTAGCTGATTACCATGGGTTCATCTTCCGTCCGGACAGCCCCCTGCACAGTGCTTCCCCGGATGGCAGCGGCGATATTGGCCCAAACATTCCAGCGATTGATATGGCTCAAACGCTCAACCTCTACGTGTGCGCGACGCCTTGCGGGAGTCCGGGGCCGTTCCCGGATTAGTGCTGGTGCAAAGCGTGGGACGCATGGACCGTGTCCCGATAACTAGCGGTAACCTGGTATGAAGGATACGCACATTGAACCTTACTCCCCACTTTACTCTTGAGGAAATGACTTGTTCCGAGGTGGCCGCACGCCTTGGTCTCGACAATACGCCGGGTCCGACCGTGACGGCTAACCTGAAACTGGTGGCGACGTTCATGGAAAAGATCAGGACGCTGCTCTGCGACAAGCCCATTGTCGTGCACAGCGGCTACCGTTCAGTAGAAGTGAACGGGGCGGTGGGCGGAGTGGCGACGAGCGCTCACTGTCACGGCCTGGCGTGCGACTTCGTTTGTCCCGCGTTCGGTGCGCCAGTGGAAGTGGCGCTGGCTATCTTGAAGTCCGACATCGGATACGACCAACTTATCCTCGAGTACGGATGGGTTCACGTTGGCCTAGCGCAAGAGGGATTGTTATCCCGCCGGGAAGCTCTGACGAAGCGCTCGCCATGGGCGTCGTATGAGGCCGGCATCAAGGCTTGACCTATTTCACCGCATTACTCAATTACATAAGTGTGACGCTGTCATAAGGAGATACTACCTTGAAAAAGTACGCTGCTTATCTGCCTACTGTTGTGCTACTGCTTACCGCGATCGCGAACACCGCCACGCCGGCGATTGCTGCGTTCTGGGCGAGCCATGCTAGCGTCGCGGCGATCGTTGCCCCGCTGGCGGTCGTCGTGGCGCATTGGCTGCCTTCGCCGTTTGCCGGCGCCAACTCGAATGGAGCCGCGGAGCCATGATGATGTTGACGCAGATCGTACCCAATTTCTGGAACAACTACGGCGCGGCCACAATTGCCCTCGTCGGCTTCCTGCTTAATGGTCTCCTGGCTTTTGGGGCAGCGCAGAAGCTGGTCGGCCAGCGCGAGCAGCAGAGAGTCGAGGAGCATGAGTGGAGGAAGGAACACGCTGCCCAGGCCAACCTGCGCGATGTGGCCATCGCGGCGCTTCAGGCCATGGGAAACAGCAATGAGGCCACGGTGAAAGGCATTCAAGGGCAACTGCTGCTGATCCAGACGGAACTGCAGGAACTCCGCAACCGGGCCGCGTCGTTGCACGGACATAAGTAATTCAATTCCGAAAATCAAAAGGAGAACCATTTATGAGGAAAGCTCTGTCTAAGAAGAAAGGTCTTGTCGTTGCGCTGTGTTGTGTTATGTTCTGCACCGCCTGTTCGACCGCCTGGGTATCGACGCTCGATTCCATTCTGGCTGCGGCGGCGCCGGCGCTGATCAACATTCTGCAAATCGTCGCCGTGGCCAACGGCCAGCCTGTGAACAGCAACCTGGCAGCGAAGATCACTGCCGACACAACGGTTATCAAGACGCTGGCCGCTGACTTCGCCAAGGCCTCGGCGGGATCCGCTCCGGGTGTTTGCCAGCAGTTGCAAGCGGCTGTGAGTGCATACCAGGCCGATCAGCAACTGGTGCTTCAGGTCGCACAGGTGAGCGATGCAAACACGCAGACGAAGATTACGCTGCTGGCCGACTTGGTGGCAGGCACCGTGAATGCAATCACGGCGGTGATTCCATCCTGTCAGAACGCGGCTTCGTCCCAAAGCATGCGGATCGCGCCGCCCTACAGCGTGTCCACCTTTGCGGCTCATTACAACAGCATTCTGGCGGCGAAGACTGGCAACGCGGCCGTGGATGCGTTGACCCCGAAACTGAAGCTCCATCGGCACTCGAAATTCGTGCGGTCGGTGACTTTCGGACGAGTCCAGTGACAACTCCAAACCGCAAATTTGGCGCGCTTCGCGACGTTCACGATGTGCGGGACCGCATGTACCGGGCTTCGCGGCCGGTGCGGCCTGTCCCGCAACATGTGGATCTGCGGCAGTGGGGCGGACCGATCAAGGATCAGGGCGAAGAAGGCAGTTGCACCGGACATGCCTTCTCGTCCGCACGCGAGTGGATCGCACGGAAGTATGAGAAGACCTCGCCGATCCTGAGCCCGCAGTGCCTGTATGTTGAGGAACTGATTGCCGACGAGTCATTTCCCAAAGATGAAGGAGCGATGCCGCGCACGGGCTGCCAGGTGCTCACCGCGAGAGGTTGTTGCGAAGCGTCGCTCTATCCCTACGTCGCGGGCAAGTTCACCGCCCTGACGGCTGAGCAGGCGCAGAACGCTCTCAAGTACAAGACGGGCGCTTATCACCGCATCGGAAGTGTGCCTGACTTCCTCAGTTGCTTGTCTGACCCAACGCCGTGGCCGGTTGCAGTCGGGTTCACGGTTTACGAGTCGTTCATGTCGCAGCAGGTTGTGGACACCGGCATTATGCCGATTCCGAAGCTGGGCGAACAGCAACAGGGCGGCCACGAAGTACTCTGCCTCGGCTACGACTTCCCGAAACAGTTGGCGCTTATCCAAAACAGTTGGGGCGACGGTTGGGGGCAGCGGGGCTACTTCTGGATGCCATTTGAAGTGATCGCATCGCCGGACACGGATCTGTGGATGGTGCACACCGGCGCGCCCTGGAAGTAATTTTGCGACACTATGCAGTGCGCAGCGATTCCGTATGATGTGCTTTCTTGTCCTCTTACTCATCGGCCTCAAATCTTCTGGTGATCTCCAGCATCTAAGGGTTGACAAAAGACCACTTGAGGCAGTAACGATGACACAGACACAATATGCCGCCGCGCACTCAACCAAAATCTCCAGCGATGCTCTCGACCAGCTATTCCGCCAGGCACGCACGCGTTCGGCCTGGCTTCCCAAGCGCGTCCCCGCCGAAACGCTGCGCAAAGCTTATGAACTTGCGCGCATGGGTCCGACCAGTGCGAATTCTACTCCCGCACGTTTTGTGTTTCTCGAAAGCGAGGCTGCGAAGGCGCGCCTTCTGCCCGCCCTAGCTCCACTCAATGTCGAAAAAACGAAAGCAGCGCCGGTCACCGTCATTGTCGCGTGGGACACCGAGTTCTACGAGAAACTTCCCCAGCTATTTCCTCACGCCGATATGCGCTCCTATTTTGTGGGCAACCAGCCATTGATCGATGAAACAGCCTTCCGCAACAGTTCGCTGCAGGGAGCCTATTTCATACTCGCCGCTCGATCCGTGGGACTTGATTGCGGGCCGATGTCCGGCTTCGACCCGGCGAAGGTGAACGCTGAATTTTTTCCCGACGGCAAATGGAAAGTCAACTTCCTCTGCAATCTCGGCTACGGCGACCCGAGCAAGCTTTCTCCCCGCAACCCGCGTCTTGAATTTGACCAGGCGTGCCGGGTGCTGTGAAGGTCGCGCGGGAGACGCGGCAATCCGCGTCAGTACATCTACATCTACGCGCCCGATTTTTTCTCGATCTTAGCCCAGGCGTCTTTCAGCGCCACGGTGCGGTTGAACACAAGACGTCCGGGCCTTGAATCCGGGTCCACGCAAAAATACCCAAGCCGTTCGAACTGATAGCGGCCTTCGATCGGCGCATTCGCCAGCGATGGCTCCAACTTGGCCTGCGCAATCACTTCCAGCGAGTTCGGATTCAAGTTCGCGGTGAACTCATGGCCTCCCTCCACCTGATTGGGATCTTCTTTGGCGAAGAGCTTGTCGTAGATATGCACTTCGGCGTCGATGGCATGCGCGGCTGAGACCCAGTGCATGGTCGACTTTACCTTGCGTCCATCCGGTGCATTGCCACCGCGCGTGGCCGGGTCGTACGTACAGTGCACCTCAACCACTTCTCCTCTGTCGTTCTTCACCACCGTTTTCGCCTTAATGAAGTAGCCGTAACGCAGCCGCACTTCGCGACCGGGCGACAGGCGGTAATACTGCTTGGGCGGGTCTTCGCGGAAATCGTCCCGTTCGATGTAGAGCACTTTGGAAAATGGCACCTTGCGCTTCCCGGCGCTTTCGTCCTCAGGATTGTTGACCGCGTCGACTTCGTCAACCTGACCTTCCGGGTAGTTATCGATCACGACTTTCAACGGCCTCAGCACGGCCATCACGCGTGGCACGCGCTTATTCAGGTCTTCGCGGACGAAGTGTTCGAGCATTGCAAGTTCCAGCGTGCCGTTGGTCTTCGAAACCCCGATGGCCGCACAGAAATTACGGATCGCCTCCGGCGTGTAGCCGCGCCGCCGGATGCCGGAGAGCGTGGGCATCCGCGGATCGTCCCAACCGTTAACACGTTTTTCCTGCACCAGAGTAAGCAGCTTGCGCTTGCTGAGCAGCGTGTAGGTAAGGCTGAGGCGATCGAACTCCATCTGCTGGGATGGAAAAATTCCGAGTTGCTGAATGAACCAGTTATAGAGCGGGCGATGATCTTCAAACTCGAGCGTGCAAATCGAGTGGGTCACGTGTTCGATGGAATCGGACTGACCGTGCGCGTAGTCGTACATGGGATAGATGCACCACTTGTCGCCGGTGCGGTTATGCTCGGCGTGCAGGATGCGGTACATGACCGGGTCGCGCATATTCAGGTTTGGCGACGCCATGTCGATCTTGGCGCGCAGCACCCGCGTTCCATCGGGAAACTCCCCTTTACGCATGCGCTCAAAAAGTTCAAGGTTCTGCTTCACACTGCGATTGCGATGCGGACTGTCTTTGCCGGGCTCGGTGAGCGTGCCGCGATGCTTGCGAATTTCTTCCGCGCTTAGATCGTCAACGTACGCTTTGCCCTCGTTGATGAGCTTGATCGCCCACTCGTAGAGCTGATCGAAGTAGTCGGACGCATAATAAAGACCGTCCCAGTCGAAGCCCAGCCAGCGGACGTCCTTCATGATCGAGTCCACGTATTCCTGCTCTTCTTTTTCCGGGTTGGTGTCGTCGAATCGCAGGTTGGTCTTGCCGCCGAACTCGTCAGCTAATCCAAAGTTGAGGCAGATGGATTTGGCATGGCCGATGTGTAGGTAGCCGTTGGGCTCGGGAGGGAAGCGGGTCTGCACTTGACCGTTGTATTTCTTCGTCTCCAGGTCCTGGATGACCTGGTCACGGACGAAGTTCGACGGGCGAGCCCCGGAAGGCGAGGTCGCTCCAGCTTCGCTGGACTTAGATGAAGATGAATTCGTGGCGCTCATGATCCTAGTATTTTATATGGAAGCGTCGATTCGCCGCTGCTGGAGCGCGAGGCGCCCCTCTCTCCACCGCTGGTGAAGGAGCCCGCGTGATAATCTGCGTCCAGAGGAACCGCGACCCTCCCGGAGATCATGGTTGGCCGGCGGCGCGATCCAATCTTTCATGGCAAATTGCGTTCAATGCGGTCGTCAGCTTCCAGCCCTGACTTTTGGCAGGAAGATTTGCCAGTGGTGCGTGCAGCATGAAGCCGCGCAGCGCGGCGAGGATTCCCCCATCCAGCGAGTAGAGCCGGCGCCGTGGATGCGGTCGCAATCCAGTTCGATGGCGGTCACTCAGGCTATTTTTGGTATCAACGTTGCGGTGTTCGTCGCCATGGTCTTGGCTGGCGTTTCGCTCACCGAGCCAACCCTGGGGCAGTTGTGGCATTGGGGAGCCAATTACGGCCCGCTCACCATCGGCGGCCAGTGGTGGCGTTTGTTGACCTGTGTCTTCGTGCACATCGGCATCATCCACATCGCGTTCAATATGTGGTGTCTCTGGAATCTTGGCAAGCTAGCCGAGTCGGTGTACGGCCATTGGACGTTTGGCGCGGTCTACCTGATCACCGGAGTTGCGGCGAGCGTTACCAGCCTCGCTTGGAGACCGGGAGGCACGAGCGCGGGAGCTTCTGGAGCAATCTTTGGGATAGCGGGAGCGCTGGTCGCGTCGTTTTATTTGGGCGAATTCTCCATGCCCAGAGCGGCGGTGTCGGGCTTGCTGCAGAGCGTGCTGGTATTCGTCGGCTACAACCTGGTGTTTGGAGCCATATCGGGTCGCACTGACAACGCCGCTCACGTTGGAGGTCTGGTATCGGGGCTGATTCTGGGCGCTCTCATTGCCAAGGTCGCTCCGCAACACGATGACGCGGTTCGGCGCGTGGGCGTGCTTTTCGCCGGGATCGTGCTGGTCTATGGCGGCGCGGTGTGGTTGCATCATTCGCATGCGTATGTTCTGCATGCAGCGAACGGGCAGAGACTGCTGACCGAAAACAACACCGACCAAGCCATTGCGGAGCTGCAAACTGCGGTCCGGCAACGACCAGGTTACGTCCCGGCGCACTACGAACTAGCTCGCGCCTATTGGGTCAAGGGCGACTTCGCCAGCGCCGGAGGCGAATTCAAGCGCGTCATCGAGCTCAACCCGAAGGATGAACGGGCGTACTTCTACCTGGGCATGGCTTACTTGGAACAGAAGCGTCCTCAACCGGCGCGAGATGCTTTTTCGCAACTGCTGAGAGTGAATCCAAATAGCGCCGATGCCCAGTTTGGGCTGGGAGAAGTTTCCTCGACCGAACAGAAATATCCCGAGGCCATCGAGGAATTCAAGCTGACGGCCAAGCTCGAACCGGACTACGACGACGTTTATCAGGAGATGGGCATGGCACAGGCCCAACTCAAGCTCTATGACGATGCCATCGCATCCTTCCTGAAGCAGCAGAAAAGTGAGGATAATCCCGAAACCGAAAACGCCCTGGCCAGCGCCTACGAAGCGAACGGAATGCACCGCGAAGCTGAGCAAGCCCGCCAGCGAGCGAAGCAGTTTCAGGATCACTAAACAACCGAAGTCCTTATTCCGGAATACTTTACCTATAAGTCCTGCAAACTCAAAGACCTGGCGGGATTTTCCGTCTAAGTCTATGATTCCAATAGACCGGGGGAGGGGGGGGTACCCACCGGACTGAATGGTTATTGCCTTCGGAGTACATAGTAGGAATAGAAGAACTTAGGGACTTTACCTGCCGGAGAATGACCTCGCTAGCGCCTCGCGATTTGTTGCAAGACCCAAGACCAAAGATCGCAGACCAGCAACCCGCTCGCGAGCATTCTCCAGAGCGCGCTTGACGTGGCGAGGCGCGGTGCCTCCGGGAACGTCGTGCAGGGCGAGCACTTCTGGAAGGCCGAGGTGAGAGTGGAACGCCGCGTCAAAGCTCGAGTGGATTGCTTGCAGGTCGGCGAGCGGAAGCTTTTGCAGATCGCATCCGCGTTCCACGGCCAGTTGAACGGCCTTGCCGACCGCTTCATGAGCGAGGCGAGAGGGAACTCCGCGTTCGACCAGATATGCCGCCGCGGCCCACGCGTTCATAAAACCTGAACTCGCGGCCTGATTCATCTTCGCGTCGTTGAATTCGACCGTGTTCATAAATCCGGTCACGAGCGGCAACATGCCGATAACCGTGTCGGAGGCGTCGAACAACGGCTCCTGCGTTTCCTGCAAGTCTTTGTTGTAGGCGAGGGGCAATCCCTTCACCAAGGTTTGCAGCGTGGTTGCGCAGCCCATGATTCGAGCCGCTTTACCGCGCACCAGCTCCAGTAAGTCGGGATTTTTTTTCTGCGGCATGGCGCTGCTGCCGGTCGAATAAGGCTCGGGTAACTCGACGAATCCGTACGCGGGCGTGGAGAACAAGATCATCTCTTCAGCCCAGCGGCTGAGGTGGAGCGCGAGCAACGAGAGCGCGTCGACGAATTCGATGGCGAAGTCGCGGTCGCTCGTAGCGTCGATACTGTTGGCCGTCGGGCCATCGAACCCTAGCTCCGCAGCCATGGCTTGACGGTTGAGCGTGAGCGTGGCTCCGGCCACCGCGCCCGATCCCAGCGGGCACAGATTTGCGCGCTTGCGGCAGTCGGCGAGGCGACCGGCGTCGCGGAGAAACATTTCTACATAAGCCAGCAGCCAATGCGTGACTAAGACCGGTTCGGCTGGCTGCAGGTGAGTGTAAGCGGGCATCGATGTAGCCGCACTGCCCGCGGCCTCGGCACGAGAAAGCACCGCCTCGATCCAATCGGCGATCAGGTTTTGCAGCGTGTCGATACTTTGGCGCACGAAGAGCCGGAGGTCGGTCGCGATCTGTTCGTTGCGGCTGCGTCCGGTGTGCAACTTGTAGCCGGTGGCGCCGATCAGCGCCGCCAGTTGCTTCTCCACAAAGTGGTGAACGTCTTCGGCTTCAGGGTCGTTCAGAAATTCAGGCTCGGATTCGGCGCGGCTGCCGATTTCTCCCAGGGCTTTCACAATTTCGGAAAGCTCTTCGGAGGAAAGCACTCCGGCGTGTTCAAGCGCGTTGGCGTGGGCGCGGCTGGCGGCTAATTCGAAGGGCAGCAGTCGCTGGTCGTAGGGGAACGACCGCTGCCATTTTTCAAACTCGGGGTCAAGCGGCTGCCGGAAGCGGCCGGACCACATTTTCATTGCTCGACCTCTACCTTATTTTGCGTCTGGGCGCGGCAACGTGAGGGCAACCCCAGAATGCGGATGAAGCCTTCGGCGTCTTTCTGATCATAGCTCGCACCCATGGTGAATGAGGAGAGGTCGGTGCGGTACAGCGAGTAATCCGATTTGCGGCTGACGATGCTGACGTTGCCTTTGTACAGCGACAGCGTGACCACGCCGGTCAGATTCTGTTGCGTGGTTTCGACGAAAGCGTCTAGCGCTTCGCGCAGCGGCGTAAACCACAGGCCGAAGTAAACGAGTTCGGCGTACTTGAGCGCGATATGCTGCTTGAAGTGCAGCAGATCGCGGTCGAGGCATAGGGCTTCGAGTTCGCCGTGAGCGGCAAGCAGCAGCGTGCCTCCGGGAGTTTCATAGCATCCGCGCGACTTGATGCCGACGAAGCGGTTCTCGACCAGGTCGATGCGTCCCACCGCGTTGCGGCCGCCGATCTCGTTGAGCAGTTCAACCAGCGAAACGGGGTCGAGATTCATGCCGTTCACGGAGACGGGCGCGCCTTTTTCGAATCCGACTTCGACTTGCTCTTCCTGATCGGGAGCCTCTTGCGGCGACTTCGTCATTTGCCAGGTGCTCGCGAGCGGCGCGGCGGCCGCGTCTTCGAGCTCTCCGCCCTCGTGGCTCACGTGCCAGAGATTGCGATCACGGCTGTGGATCTTCTCGCGGCTCGCGGCTACGGGAATGCCGCGCTTTTCGGCGTAGTCAAGACAATCTTCGCGCGACTTCAGGTCCCACTCGCGCCACGGCGCCACGACTTTCAGCTCGGGAGCGAGCGCCTGGTAGGCCATCTCGAAGCGAACCTGATCGTTACCTTTGCCAGTGCACCCGTGGCCGACGGCCGAGGCGCCTTCGCGCAACGCGACTTCGACCTGATGTTTCGCGATCGCGGGGCGGGCGAGCGAAGTGCCGAGCAGATACTTGTTCTCATACACCGCGCCAGCTTTCAGCGCGGGCCAGACGTAGCCGGTAAGGAATTCTTCGCGCAGATCTTCGACCACCACCTTGCTGGCTCCGGTCTTGTATGCCTTCTCCACGACGGCCTCAACGTCATCTCCCTGGCCTACGTCGGCGACCATGGCGATCACATCGTAGGCATAGTTTTCCTTGAGCCACGGAATGATGATGGAAGTATCGAGCCCACCGGAGTAGGCGAGAACAATTTTTTCTTGCTTAGACATGTGCGCTCCTAGCCGGGAAGCGGCCCACGCCGCCGCCCAGCAGCCATACGAGAATGGCTTTCTGAATGTGCAGACGATTTTCCGCCTGATCGAACACCACCGAGTTCACTGAGTCGATGACCTGATCGGTCACCTCGCAGCCCCGATGCGCGGGCAGACAGTGCATGAACAGCGCATTGGGCTTGGCTAGCTGCATGAGCGCTGCATTCACTTGATAAGGGGCGAAGATGGCGGCGCGTTCTGCCGCTTCGTGTTCGTGTCCCATGCTGGCCCAGGCATCGGTGTAGACGGCATCGGCTCCGGCAACGGCTTTACGCGGGTCGCTCAGGATGCGGAGCAAAGCCTTGGTCTCGTCCGCAATGGCCTTCGCCATGGTTACGATGACGGGATTGAGCCCGTAGCGCTCCGGAGTCGCAATGGAAACTTTCGCGCCGACGGAAGCGCCCGCCAGCAGGAGCGAGTGCGCCATGTTGTTGCCATCGCCAACGTAGGCGAAATGAAGTTTCTTGAGATCGCCGAAATGCTCCTGCAGGGTGAAGAAGTCGGCGAGCGCCTGGCAGGGGTGTTCGAGTTCGCTGAGCGCGTTGATCACCGGAACGCCGGCGTAGGTGGCCATTTCCTCGACGACCGCATGGCTGAAGGTGCGCAGCACGATGATGTCGATCCAGCGTTCCAGGTTGTGGGCGATGTCGTAGAGAGACTCGCGGGCATTGAGTCGGCTGGCCGTCTGGTCGACGAAGAATGCGCTGCCGCCAAGGCTGTCCATGCCGGCTTCGAATGTGAGGCGGGTGCGCAGAGAGGGCTTCTCGAAGAACATGACCATCTGCTTGCCGGCGAGAACGCTGCGGTAGTCCGCGGGCCGCTGCTTGAGCATGGAGGTGAGGTTAAAGAGCGCGAGAATCTCGGCGGGGGCGAGATCGTGGATCGAGACGAGATCGCGCGGCGCGGCCGGTTCCGGCAGGGGGTTCGTCGTCGGTGGGTTCATCTTTGGTAGGTTCATAAGTGCCATAGGCTTGGTTCTCATTTTCGTTTCGTAACACTCCATGTCCGGGAAATTCTGGCGCGGTTCGAAAACCGCCTACGACAGCTCGCGAATACGTCGGGAGAGCGCGTGCGCTTTCTTTCTGTCGGCAGCGATGACCAGCACGGTGTCGTCGCCGGCGAGCGTCCCGACGACCTCAGGCCAGTGCGAGGCGTCGAGTGCGGCGGCGACGGGCTGCGCGCTGCCGACCGTGGTCTTCACCACGAGCAGGTTCTGGGCCTGGCGGATTTCAACCACAAACTGGCGCGCAAGATGCATCACCGAGGGCAAAACGCTTTCCGCGCCCAGGCTCTCGCCAACGCGCCGATAGCCCTCGGGGCCTTTGACGAGTTTCAGCTCGTGGATGTCGCGGGAGAGCGTAGCCTGGCCCACGTCGAAGCCTTTGCGTTCGAGCCGGTGCTGGAGGGAGTCCTGGCTTTCGACAGGACCGTCTTCGAGCAGGTCGAGGATCGCTTTGTGGCGCGCTGTTTTCGACATGAATAAAAATGCAATGTGATGCATAAGTATCCATACATCGGGAGGGCCGTGTCAAGTGGGAAATGCCCGGTGGAATATCCCGGGTCATATTTCGTGGTTTACCAGTCAGTTACTGCATCAGGTATTGCTCCGCCGTCTTTTAAAATCATTGACTTAGGAAACGCTCCTCCGGCCAAGCGTTCCGCGGGCAACCACCACTTCCTGCTCATTGCCCCGGCCCAAGGTTTGTGCTAATTTCGCCCCTCATGAAAATGCTCCTTTCAAAACTCGGATTCGGCTCGACGGTGGAGGAAGTTTCCGAAATCGTCCAGGGGGAAAGCCCTGCGCTCCAGGGCGCTGATCTTGCGGTCGCTTATTTTTCCTCGCGCGCCGGAGGCGACCTTCACGATTTCCTGCGGGTAAGCCCGAACCGTTTCCTTTTCGGATTGCTCGACGTGGCCGGCAAACGCGAAACCAGCGGCCCCGTGCTGAAAGCGGCGCAGGCTTGTTTCCGCTCGTCAGGCGAGCAACTCTTCGCCGCCGACGAACTGAACGAATCGGACGCCATGATCGAACTGTCGCGCCGTCTGAATCTCGAGATCATGCGCGCGGCCGGAGGCGTCCGCAGTTGCCCGGCTTTCGCCGGCTGCTACAACGAAGAACTGGGCACGGTTTGCTACGTGAATGCAGGCCACACACCTGGTCTGCTGCGCGATGACGCCAGCGTCGTCGAGTTGCCCGCGACCGGCCTGCCGCTGGGGCTGTTCTCGCTGGCTCCGACCGACGCCCGCATCGTTGGCCTGGGACCGAAGGGCTCGTTGGCGGTGGTTTCACGCGGAGTGGTGGAGGCCGAATCGAAGAGCGCGGAATTTGGTCTGGACGGAGTCAAGAGCGTCATGCAGGCGGGACCTTCTTCCGCGAAAGATCTTTCCCAGAGCATCCTGCGGCGGGTGCAGGACTTCATGCACATGGCTCCGAAGCACAACGACGTGACCGCATTGACGCTCACCCGCGGAAATTAGCCAGACGCTAGCCAGAGAACCCGCCCGCTCAAATTGGCCTCCATGCCGCTTGCGGCGTAAAATAGAAAAACAATTTTTCTTCGGGTTTTACCCAGGTATTCGAGAGAATGTTTCGAGAGAGCCCTAAATGAAAAAGACCAGACTTCCCCTGCTGTTGGCTGTTGGATATGCGTTGTTGCTCCCATGTCTTTCGCCGGCCGATACCGTGGTCGAAGAGATCATCGCCCGTGTAAACAATGAAATCATCACGCGTTCGGAATACATCCGCAGCCGTGATCAGGTCAAGCAGGAGGTTCAGCAGCAGGACCCGGCCAACGCCGACCGCGCTTTTACCGAAAAGCAACGCGACGTTCTGCGCGATCTGATTGACCAGCAACTGCTGTTGCAAAAAGGCAAAGACCTGGGCATCACCGGCGACACCGAACTCATCAAACGCCTCGATGAAATGCGCAAGCAGATGAACCTCGAAACCATGGAGGATCTGGAAAAAGCGGCGGAGGCGCAGGGAGCTTCGTATGAAGATTTCAAGCAGAATCTGCGCAACCAGATCGTCACGCAGCGCGTGATTGGGCAGGAAGTGGGCTCGCACCTGGCCATGAACAAGGACGAGGAAAAGAAGTTCTATGACGAGCACCGCGCGGAGATGGAGCAGCCCGAGCAGGTTCGCCTGAGTGAAATTCTGATCGCGCCCAAAACGCCCGCGAAACCGGCCCCGGGCGCCGAGGCAAAGCTCGAGCCGCCGTCGGAGGCGGAGACAGAGGCAGCGCTGGCCCCCGCCCAGGCCAAAGCGCAGGATATCCTCGACCAGTTTCACAAGGGCGCGAAGTTTGCAGACTTGGCGAAAAAGTACTCCGATGGCCCCTCGGCGAAAGACGGCGGCGACCTCAGTTATTTCAAGCGCGGCACGCTCTCGAAAGAACTGGAAGACAAAGTGTTTGCGCTGAAGGCCGGTGAAGTCACGGATGTGATTCGCACCAAGCAGGGGTACGTGATCTTGCAAGCGGTCGAGCATCAGATGGCGGGCATTCCCACGCTGAAAGAAGTTGAGCCCCGCATCCAGGATGCGTTGTACATGCAGAAACTGCAGCCGGCGCTGCGCGGTTATCTCACCACGCTGCGCGAAGAGGCCTTCATTGACATCAAGACTGGTTACCTCGACTCGGGCGCTAGCGCAAAGCAAACCAAGCCGGTCGAGACCACGGACAAAGAAGCCAACGCGAAGAAGCTGAAAAAGAAGAAGAAGCTGGGCGTGTTTTAGGCTAACCTTGGCTGTGCTTGCGGCAGGCATTGGCGTCTGCATCTACGAGGCAAGCCGATTTTGCGGAGGCTCATGAAAGAGTTTTTTATCTCCGAATGTTCCCAGCAGGAAAACAAGATTGTCACCTCCAGCTTCGTGGTGGCGTCGAAGCAGGTGAAGGCCAAGAAAAATGGTGAGCCTTACCTGGCATTGATCCTGGCCGATCGCACCGGCCAGATCGAAGCCAAGATGTGGGACAACGTCGATGACTTCATCCTCTCCTTCGAGCAGGACGACTTTCTCAAGATCAAGGGGCTCATCAACAAGTACAAGAATCGTTTTCAGCTCACCATTCACAAGCTGCGGCGCATGGAAGAAGGCGAGATCGACTTCGCCGACTACCTGCCCAAGACCACCAAGGACATCGGCGAACTCTGGCAAACGCTGGCAGAATTTGTGGCCACATTCCAGAATCCGCACCTGAAAGCGCTGGTGGAACTGTTCATGGCGGACGCGGAGATTGCCGAACGCTACCGCAATGCTCCCGCAGCCAAGACCCTTCATCATGCCTATATCGGCGGATTGCTCGATCATGTAGTGTCGCTGTTCCGCTCTTGCGATCTGATCTGCCGGAACTATCCCCAGGTCAACCGCGACCTGCTGTTGACGGGAGCGTTTCTGCACGACATCGGCAAGCTTCAGGAACTGACCTACAACCGTGCGTTCTCCTACACCACGCGCGGCCAGCTGCTCGGGCACATGATCATCGAACTGGAAATGCTGCAGGCCAAGCTCGCAAAGCTGCCTGACTTTCCCGCGGAACTGAAAACTCTGCTCGAACATATGATGATCAGCCATCACGGGCAGTACGAATTCGGATCACCGAAACTGCCGATGTTTCCCGAAGCGCTCATGCTGCATTATCTCGACGATCTGGACTCCAAGATGGAGGCGATGCGCGCCCACTTCGAGCGCGAGGCTGAACTCGAGGGACCGTGGACCAGCTATAACGCGTCGCTGGGGCGCCCGCTGCTCGATTCCAGGAAATTCATGCAAAGCGAGAAAGCGCCGGCTGCGAAAACCAGTTCGGAACAATCCAGCGTGCAGACGGCCACGTCAGCCGCGCCAGTGCTTGACCTGTTCAGCGAACAGAAAGCGTAGGGCAAAGAACCCGCCCGTGAGCGTTGAAGCCGACCTCAAGGAGAGTATGCCGCGCATGCCTGCCGAGCCGTAGCAATAATAATGATGACGCAGCTCTCGTCAGCGCGAATCTTCTGAATCGCGAGCCGCCTCCGAACCTTGCCGAACTCCTGCTTGCCGATGGCGCAAGAACGCCGACCGCCCGGAGTCCTGCTGTTTCAGCCTTTGGATTCCGGGCGGCCGGTGTTGCAGCGGTCCTCTTTCGACGAGCGGCGAGGTGGTTCGCCTCGCTACGGGTTTTACTTATGACAGGAAGAACTCTTTCGCCAACGGCAGCCACTCCTGGTCGGAGATCTGGGCGGAGAGGTCATTCATGGCCACTCCACCATCCTGGGCCAGCGCACCCGCCATCGCCATCGGTATCCGGTGCTGCAGGCGGCTCGCCGACTCTTCCGTCCACCAGCGGGCGAGCGGGCCACCGATTAAGTTGCGGAAGCTTGTCTTGGGGTCGGGCGCGTGCATCGTCACCAGCCAGCCTTCCCCGTAGGGGTCGCTTAGCGCCAGTTTAGGGTTCTTCACGAGCGCCATATTAATGTCCGACACGCTGCCCTCGATCGGCGAAACCATGTCAACCGCGCAGCCGTCACGATGAACCGTGCACACCTTCTGGCCCTGGCGAATCCACTGGCCGCGTTGCGGTAACGTGATGCTCTCCACTTTGCCAGTCAGCTTCGAAGCAAAATCATCCATGCCAACCCGCACCAGGTTGGGGCTCTCGCTCAATGCCCAGGTGTGACCAGGGTGATAGCGCAGATGCTCCGGGACCGCGAAGCCGCCGACTAATGACGGCTGCAAGCGTGGCAGAGTCGCCTGCTTTGCCGGGGCGACCTGCAACGCTGGTTGCACAGCCGTGCGGCGGCTGCGGAAATGGTCAATGAGGAGGAAGCTTGCGAATGTGAAGAGAACCAGTAGGACTGTCATAAGTCATCTCGTCGGAGGGCCATCTGTTGCGAGCCACTCAGCACTCTTCTAAAGGCAATCGCCATGCCAAAAGGCGGCGAAGTGGGAATATGCGCGTTGTGAGCGGCGATCTCCTCTGAAATGAAGCGGATAGACGAGAGCAAATTTCATAAGTCGGAATATTGTGATGAGATTGTCCACAAGGCTTTGGTGGAAATCACAACAGGCCAAAGCTCTCTATTTGCAGCGTTTGGCGGCTGGCGATCAGAATGACGGCATGGAATCAGTGACTTACGAGCTACCAACACACTGATGAATCCCACAACACCAGAAGTTGAAGAATGCAACGGTGAAGGCCTACTCCGGCGAATGTTGCGCCGCGTCGTTGGATCGCGTAGAGACGCTGGTGAGGCGCGCTACGACCCGCGTCTCTACGTTAGACTGTTCTTGGGTCACGTCTTTCCAATCGACTTGCCTCTTTTCATGCCTATGGATTTCTCTCGTTTTACCACCATCAGTTTTGACTGTTACGGCACCCTGATTGATTGGGAGTCGGGTATTCTGCCTACCCTGCAGACCGTGCTCGGCAGCCATGGTCTAAGTCTTCCCAGCGCTGCCATTCTTGAACTCTACGGAGAATTTGAGGCGAAGGCGGAAAGCGGCCCGTACCAATGCTACCGGGATGTGCTGCAGTCGGTGGTGCGGGCGTTTGCAGATCGCTTCCATTTCCAGGCCAGTTCCGCCGAAATCCTCTCGCTGCACGAATCCCTTCACGCTTGGCCGGTTTTTCCGGATACGGTGCCTGCGCTACGCCAGCTTCAGAAGCGCTACAAACTCGTCGTGATTTCAAACATTGACGACGATCTATTTGCGGAGACGCGGAAGCACCTTGGCGTGGAATTCGATGGCGTGATCACAGCGGAGCAGGCAAGAAGCTACAAACCTTCCCTCAATAATTTTCAGATGGCCCTGGGCACGCTCGCCCTATCTCCGGACCGACTGCTCCACGTCGCGCAGAGCGTCTATCACGACGTGGTACCGGCGCGGTCGCTTGGGGTCTCGACGGTGTGGGTAAACCGGAAGTCGGCTCGTCCCGGGATTGGCGCGGTCAGAGCCTCCGCGGCACTCGCTGCAGAGAGGCGACCGGACTTGGAGGTTCCCGATCTTGCCAGCCTCGCCGCCGCGGTCATGGCACGTACGCAAGACTGACACTTGGGCAGGCGGCTCCGTTCCTACATCGGAACCGGAATTGGAAGAATTTTCTTTTGTATGGCGACCGTGACCAGCTGGGCCTTGTTGTGAATGTCGAGTTTGCGCATCAAGTTGAACTTGTGCGCTTCCACCGTCTTGACGCTGACTCCCAGAACCGCTGCCGCTTTCTTCACGGTATTGCCCTCGGCGAGCAACTTCATCACTTCGCGTTCGCGCACAGTCAGGGCACTTCTCCGCAGCGGTACCCGCGCCGACTGTTCCCGCTGGCTCGCGCCGTCTTTCAACTTGGTCTCGATCTGTGGACTCAATGACCGTTCGCCGCGATGCACTTCTCGCAGCGCGTGCAACAAAAGCGGCGCGGGAGTGTCTTTCAGCAGGTACCCGCTGGCGCCCGAGCGCAGGGCTTGTTGCACATACTCCCGATCCTCATGCATGGTCAGATACACGATGCGCGTGCCGGTGCAGTGCTCTTCGATGAGGCGTCCGGCTTCGAACGATGACATGCCAGGCATGCTGATATCGAGCAGTACCAAATCGGGGCGGTGCTCCAGGACCAACTTGAGTGCCTCGGCTGCATCGCCTGCTTCGCCCACTACGGCAAAGTCGGGGGCGTCTTCCAGCAGGCGGCGCACGCCATAGCGCAGCATTTCGTGATCGTCGGCGATCACGCAACGAATGTGCACAGCACCTTCTGGATCAAATCGTCCAGCCTTGCTGGTCAACATGAAGAAATCCTCGCGTACTCTGACGAAGCGGCGCGATGAGCCTGGAACCCGGGTCGTCCGGCGACTACCGGTACAAAGTAACCTTCATTGTACCTGCACAGGCCACGCCTTCGGCGCAAAAATCAAGCAGAGCTGGACTTTTCTTCATTTACAATGCCTGTTCCACATGCTGCGCTACTTCACTTCCGGAGAATCCCACGGCGAGGCCCTGGTTGCGTTTCTTTCCGGGCTGCCTGCCGGGCTGGCGGTGGATCAGGCATTCGTGGATCGCGAACTGTGGCGACGCCAGCAGGGCTTTGGACGCGGCGGGCGCATGAAGATCGAAAGCGACCGGGCGCACTTTCTCTCCGGCGTGCATCACGGCAAGACGATCGGCTCGCCGATCGCGGTGGTGCTCGAGAATCGCGACTGGCAGAATTGGAAAGAGTCGCTGCCGGTGGAGACGGGTGATCCGGAAAAACACAAGCGCGTGGCGTCGCCGCGCCCGGGCCATGCCGATCTGGCGGGAGCTTTGAAGTACGATTTCACGGAAGCGCGCTATGTGCTGGAACGTGCCTCGGCCCGGGAATCGGCGGCCCGGGTTGCGATTGGTGCGCTCGCCAAGCTGCTGCTGCGCGAGTTGGGCGTGGAAGTTCTGAGTCATGTGATTGCGGTGGGCGCGGTTTCGATTGCGGATCGGGAAATCGCGTGGGAGCAGATCGAGCCACTGTCGCGCAAGAACGAGGTGCTGCTGGCTTGCGCCGACGCCGATGCCGAGCAGCGCATGAAGGAAGAAGTCGATAAGGTTCTACGCACCGGCGATTCGGTGGGTGGAGTATTCGAGGTCGTGGCGCACGATGTTCCGCCCGGTCTCGGCAGCTACGTGCAATGGGACGAGCGACTGGATGCGCTGCTGGCCGCGGCGGTCATGTCGTTGCAGGCGGTGAAAGCGGTCGAAATTGGAAGCGGAATTCAGGCGGCGCATTCGCCAGGGTCGGCAGTGCATGATGAAATTGGCTATCAGAGCGACTCGGGATTTGCGGGCTTCACGCGCACGCGAAACAATGCCGGAGGTTTGGAGGGTGGCGTCTCCAATGGGCAGGAAATCCGAGTTCGCGGTTATCTGAAACCGATCTCTACGCTTCGGCGTCCATTGCAGTCGGTGGATTTCGCGACGCGCGAGCCGGTGAAGGCGGCGTATGAGCGCTCGGATGTATGCGTAGTGCCCGCCGCCGGCGTTGCCGCCGAGGCCATGGTCGCGCTTACGCTGGCACGCTGTGCGCTCGAGAAATTCGGTGGCGACTCGATGAAGGAAATGAAACGAAATTTTCAAGGCTATCTGGAACAGCTGAAGAACTATTAATCCGAAACTATTGATCCGAAAATGATTTACCCAATTGTGAAATTTGGCGATCCGGTCCTGGACACATCTGCAGCCGAGGTGACCAGCTTCGACGACGAACTTAAGAAGCTCGTGGAAGACATGTTCGAGTCGATGTACGCTGCTCGCGGCGTCGGCTTGGCGGCTCCGCAAATCGGCATTTCGAAACGAATCGCCGTCGTGGACGTGACCTTCAAGGAGGACCCCGGTGCTAGGGTGGTCCTGATCAATCCGGTTATCGTTAGCAAAGAAGGCCGCCAGCGCGGCAGCGAAGGGTGCTTAAGTATTCCCGAGTTTCGCGAGGACGTCACGCGCGCCAAGACCGTGACGGTACGCGCGCAGGACCTAAGCGGCAAATTTTTCGAGCACACCGGAGAGGAGTTGCTGGCGCGGGCCTTTCTGCATGAGACCGATCACTTAAACGGCAAGCTCTACATCTCGCACATCAGCGCGTTGAAGCGCGACCTCATCAAGCGCAAGATCAAGAAAATGGTGAAGGCGGGAGAGTGGTAGCTCGCAGCCTTCCGGAACGAGGTCCGGCACTAGCGGCCGCACACCTATGATTCTAGTTTTCAGTGGCACGCCTCGATTCGCGGTTCCGACGCTTGAGATGTTGGTCGCGGCCGGTCATTCCGTCCCGCTGGTGGTGACGCAACCCGATCGGCCTCGCGGGCGCGGGATGGAAGTGGCCGTTTCTCCCGTGAAAGATGCGGCAATCCGCTTGGGCATTGCCGTGGCGCAACCCGCGACCATCAAGAACAACGCCGAATTCCGCGGCCAGCTCGCGACGATGGCGCCGGACGCAATCATCGTCGTCGGCTATGGCCGCATCATTCCACCGTGGATGATCGATCTTCCGCGGTTCGGAAATTTGAACCTGCATGCGTCTCTGCTGCCAAGATATCGCGGCGCGGCGCCGCTCCAGTGGGCGATCGCCAGCGGTGAATCCGTAACCGGGGTCACGACTATGCGCATTGACGCGGAGCTCGACACCGGTGACATACTCATGCAGCGCGAAATCCCCATTGATTTGAAAGACACAGCCGAGACGCTGGGCCCGAAGCTGGCGTCCATCGGCGCGGATCTGATGGTCGAAACCCTGCGCGGACTCGAGAATGGGCAAGTTCACCCGACTCCGCAGGATCACTCGCAGGCCACGCTCGCACCGATTCTGAAAAAAGAAGATGGCCGCATGGACTTCGTTCGCACAGCTAACGATCTATTCAACCGCCTGCGCGGATTTCAGCCCTGGCCGGGGGCGTTCACAATCTTCAACGGTAAAACCCTGCAAGTGCGCCGCGCTCAACCCTTGAAACATGCGGTTAAGTTGAAGCCCGGAGAAATCGCAATCGAGGGAACGCGCCTGTTCGTTGGCTGCGGCAAGATTGAGGACAAAGATACTGACACCACGCTCGAGCTGATCGAAATTCAACTCGAGGGCAAGCGCCGCATGTCAGCCCAGGAATTCATCAACGGCTACCGGCCCAAATCCGGCGACCATCTGGGACAATAGTCTGCGATGGCCGTTTCTCCCGCTCGCGCCGTGGCGTTCGAAATTCTTCTGCGGGTCGAGCGCGAAGACTCTTATGCCGTCGAACTGCTTCATTCCCCTCGCCTCGCGAAGCTTTCCCCACGTGATCATGGGCTTGCCACCGAGTTGGTGATGGGAGTTCTCCGCTGGCAGTCTCTGCTCGATCAACGACTGGCCGCCGCATCGTCGCAGAAACTCGAACGGCTGGATGGCGCGGTTCTGGCCGCATTGCGCCTCGGCGTGTATCAATTGCAGTTTCTCTCCCGAGTTCCGACACGCGCGGCGATCTTCGAAAGTGTGGAGATCGTCAAAGCGGCGCGAAAGCGCTCGGCGGCTTCGTTCGTGAATGCGGTTCTCCGGATAATTGAAGGCCGCGGAGCGGAAGACATCTTCGCGCAAATCGGCAAATCGGCCGACTCGATCACGCTGGCTCGGAACGCTGCTCATCCCCCGTGGTTGGTGGCTCGCTGGATCGAGCGCTATGGACTAGAGGCGGCGCGGCAGATATGCGCCCATGATCAGACGGTGCCCGCGACGGCCATTCACATTCACGATGGTCGATCTAATAACGATCAAACCGATGCCGAGTTTGCCGCGGCAGGCGTGCAACTCGCGCCGGGTCGACTGCTCTCGGCGGCGCGGCGCGTTCTTGCGGGCGACGTAACCGGCACGCGCGCCTACCGGGAAGGCCGCGTCTCCATTCAGGATGAAGCTTCGCAACTGGTCGCGTTGTTCGTCGGCCGTGGAGAAGCGGACCTTGATCGTTCGACCCTTGATTGCGCGATCGTCGATTGCAGGATTCTTGATTGTTGCGCAGCTCCCGGCAGCAAGACCGCCTTGCTCGCCCGGCGCAACCCGCGCGCCAAAGTGTTTGCGACGGAGTTGCATCCTCGCCGCGCGCGCTTGCTGCAGAAACTCTGTCGCTTGCCGAACGTCCACGTAGTCGCGGCGGACGCGCGTCATTTGCCCTTCTCAGTCGTATTTGACCGCATCCTCGCCGACGTTCCTTGCTCCGGAACCGGCACTCTTGCCCGTAACCCGGAGATCAAGTGGCGGCTCAAAGCCGAAGACCTGCGCGATCTTCAGTCGAGGCAGGTAGCCATCCTGAAGTCTGCGCTTGCCCAGCTCGCGACTGGCGGGCGGCTTGTCTATTCCACGTGTTCGCTGGAGCGTGAGGAAAACGAAGCGGTCGTGGAAGCTGCGCTCGAGGGCACGTCGGAATTCGAGATCGCGGATTGTAAAGGAGAGTTGGCGCAACTGCGGCAGTCCGGCGAAATGTGCTGGAAGGATGCTGCGTCGCTTCTCGCGGGACCCTGTCTGCGAACAATTCCCGGCGTGCATCCATGCGACGGATTCTTCGCGGCAATGATCGAACGGAAATGATCGGTGGAGCGACGGGCGTCCCGCCCGGCTCTCCACTAGCCATCAGGCCGTCGCGCCCCTAGCGGACTTCGAAATTAACCGTGCTGCCCGCCACAACTTTCTGCCCCGGCGCCGGAATCTGGGTCACGATCATGCTCGCCGCGCTGGGCTCGGAGACCGCAGACGGCGCAACCGGCCCGGTTTGCGGCTCGAAGGGCGACAGCGGCGGTGGAAGCACGCTCACTTTGCCGACCTTGATGCCGGCGTCCTGTAACGCCAGCATCGCGCTGCCGAGCGGTTGTCCGGTGAGGTTCGGCATCACATAAACTGGCGGTTCGGGACCGTCGCTAATCAGCAGATTGATTTTTGGCGCGGACACGCCGCTGGCATTCGCCGGCGGGCTTTGCGATATCACCTGGTCCGGCGGCGCGTCCATCAAATTGACGCGCGCGACCGAACCGAGACTGAGCCCGTGGCGCTGTATGTTCAGCTCCGCTACCCGCTCGCTCCCTCCCGTCACGTCGGGAATCGCCACCCGCTGAGGCCCCAGACTTTGCGCCACGCGGATCGACCAGCCTCGCCGCACCTTGGTTCCCGGCGGTGGTATCTGGGTCATGATTCTTCCTTCGGGAATATCAGCGCTGTAGAACTGCCGCTCGACCACCACCAGCAGACCCGAGGCCGCGCCCGCGCGCTCAGCTTCCAATGGGCTCATGCCCACCAGTTTCGGTATGGCCACCTCGCGCCCGTGGATAGCGAACCGCATGGCTGTGAGCGCCGAAACCAGCGCCACCGTCATCAAAACAAGAGCCAAAAACAACATGCGAAAAAATTGTCGCATTGCTGCCGATTATAACGTCTCTACGGGAAAGAGAATTCATGGCACCGCGCCGCTTTGCTCTTCCCACTCATTGCCGCATGCATGGCAGGTCCATCCCTTTTTGTACACCGGGATGGGAACGCCAGCGTACGCTGTCAAGTACGAGAACTCTTTATTCAGTTCTTCGTAAGTGATATCCAGCGACTGGCAACGGGAACACTTCGGCTGCTCGAAATTCCCGACGCCCTCAACATCTAGCATTTCGGGGATGGGTTGGTTCAGGATTTCACTGGCCGCTTCCGCATCCTCGACCCGAACCTTCAGCTTGATTCCGCCGAGAAGATTGGAGATAAACCAATCCATGCGAATCATGTTGTCGTCCACGAGGTAGGCTTGAATCCCCGCTGACTCCAGACTACCCTTTGCCAGCAGCGCTTCGGGAAGATCGCGGAACTGGCGCAGCGTAACGGTTTCGTTGAACTCGAAGACGTCTTCGCCGCGGGGCGGGGCAATCTCCATTTTGAGGCCGCGCCTCACCACCTCCGCCTGGAACGCTTCCTGGGCAGTCGCGCTCAACTCATCGCCGCTATCAGCGATCTGACCAAGTTCTTCGTCGCTCATCGCGGAGTACACACCGGCTATGCGTAGACGTTCTTGTTCGGGCGTCGGCATCGTCATAGCCGGACATGATACTCCGCAAATGAACTCGCCATCAGTTTTGATCTGGGCTCGACTTCGAGCTCGGCAAGGAAAGTGCTGCTTGCGCCTTCTGTTGTGCCGCCCACTCGTGAATGCGCGTGCTCAGCACGTCCATCGGAAGCGCGCCGCCCGCAAGCACTTCATCGTGGAAAGCACGCAGGTCGAACTTGTCGCCGAGTTGGTCTTTCGAGTACTGGCGGAGCTTCAGGATTTCGAGCTGTCCGATTTTGTAGCCGAGCGCCTGCGCCGGCCACGCCATGTAGCGATCTGTCTCGCTCTGGACCGTGATTTCGTCAATGGCGGAGTGCTCGTGGAAATAGTCGACTACCTGTTGCCGCGTCCAGTGCTTGGAGTGGAAGCCGGTGTCAACAACCAGGCGAATCGCCCGCAGCATGTCATCCTGCAGGTGTCCGTAGTAGCTGTATGGATCCTGATAAAACCCGACCTCTTTGCCCAGTCTTTCCGAGTAGAGGGCCCATCCTTCGGTATAGGCCGTATATTCTTCATGCTGGCGGAAGGGCGGCAGTTCGGGCAATTCTTGTGCAATAGAAATCTGCATGTGATGCCCGGGCACGCCTTCGTGATACGCGGTTGTCTCGATATCCAGCACCGTGCGCTTGGCGAAATCGCCCGTGTTCACCATGATGTGGCCCGGCCGCGAACCATCAGGCGTTCCGTCCATGTAAGAAGCGTCGGACGCCTCTTTCTCGCGGAATTCCTCGACCGGCATCACTTCGAGCTTGGCCTTGGGCAGCCGTCCAAACATTTGCGGCAGCCGCGCGTACATCTGATCTTCATACTTGCGGTACAAATCGAGGATTTCCTCCCGCGAATGTGCGTGCAGCTTTGGATCTGCGTCGACGGCCGCTTTGAAGCTTCTCATGTCCTTGTAGCCGAGTTGGTTCACCAGCGCGAGCATGCGGCCTTCGATCTCTTTCACCTGCTCCAGCCCGAGCTGATGAATCTCGTCAGGTGACAAATTCGTGGTCGTGCTTTCTTTTACGCGGAACGCATACCAGGCGGCGCCGTCCGGGAGAGCCCACGCTCCAGGCTCGGCTCTTCCTTTCGGCGCGTACTCGTCCCGAACGAACGCCGTGAACTTGACATAGGCCGGAGTCACGGAATCCCGGACGACAGCCAAGCCCGCCTCGCGCAGTCGCTTGCGATCCGCTTCGGAGACGGCATCGGGAAACTTGTCGAAAGGATGAATGAACGGGCTTTGATCTGGGGACATCGTAGCGATTCCGTTCGCTTGCGTCACCACCTTTTCCAGCAGAATCTTTGGCGGCATCCGCCCCTCGGCCAGGCCTTTCCGCATCTGCTCGATGGTCTGGTCAAACAACCGCGGAAGCAGCCTCAGCCGCGTAATGTAGTCTTCGTAGTCCTTCACATTCTCGAACGAAAGAATGCTGACCAGTTGTGGCGCGTCAATGTGAATTCCGCTAGACTGATTCACCGGCATCTCCCACGGTTTGAAGCGCGCGCCTTCCAGACCCATCTTCAGGTCTCGAACCATGAGATCGTTGTTCAGCGCTTCCTGCTCGGGAAATCCAGTTGTGTCGATCGCCTCGAAGCGGCTGAGGAAGAGACGAGTCTGTTCCAGATTGTCGTCAATAGCCTTCTGGGAGAAGTCGTCGAGTTTGTCGTTGTAGCGCTTGTCGCCCAGGATTGAGGCGTAGATTGGGCTGGTGCGCATCGTGTATTCCCACTGCTCGTGCAGCAAGTCGCTCAGCGCTTTGCGCCGCGCTTCGAGATCAGCAGACGGATTAGCAGCGGCCACAGTGGCCGGAATCAGCATGGCAGCGGCTAGCAGGCATATCAGGAATCGCATTGGAACTCCAGAAGATGATTTTGTTGGCCTTGAGGAAGCCTTCCCACATACAAGTCTGTTCTGTTGGACGAATACGCAAGCGGACGGTTATCAGTTCCCCAGAAAATCACTTGGCCGCGTTCGCACGGGCACGTTGCAGTCCGGCAGCAACGCCTTGCCGCACTACGCGCCCGTATCCGGCAGCGTCCATTGCGGTCGCCGTCGCCGCCGCAATGCCGCCAGGAGTGGCCGCCTCCTCCAGCAACGACTCCAGTGAATGCCTTCCCTCGCGCCAGGCGATGATACCGTCCGCCAAGGCATGCGCGCTCGCCAGCAGCGCCGTTTTTCGATCAAGACCTGCCGTTTGCGCAGCTCGCGCCAGCGTCGCGAGCGCGTGATAGCCATGGCTGCATGAGTAGGTTACGGTGAACGCATCGAACTTGCTTTCCGGGATTTCGACAACCCGGCCGAAGCTGGCAAAAAGATCGTGGACGCGTTTGCGATCCGCGTGCGGCAACATCCGCGGAAAGGCTAGAGCCGTCAGGCCACGTCCGCTGCGGCAAACCGGACTCGGCATGGCACGGGCCCATTGCACGGGCGGGCCGGTAGACTTGCTCAGGACGCGCAGCGGCACACCTGCGGCCAGACTGACGGCGAGCAATCTCCGATGCGCGTTCCCGATCGTTTTCCCGACCATCGGAAGAAGTTCGCGAACCGAACTCGGGCGAACTGCGACGATCAGCACATCCGCCTGCTTGACGGCGCGGGTCAGGTCGGGCTCGACAATAACCGCATAACGCTTTTTCAGATCACGCAGCTTGCCCGAATCGCGATCATGCACGACTAGGCGGTGTCTGGTCTTGCCCAGGCGCAGACCCGCCAGCATGGCCGATGTGATCCGCCCTCCGCCGAGGAAGACGACTGTGCTCATGCCATCTCCGCACAGACTTCGTCGGCAGCTAGCAAGAGTGTTTTGACGTCCTGTATGGTGTGTGCTGTCGAAATAATCCAGTGCAATCCGTTCGAAGGCGTCATGTAGATGCCACGATCGAGCAGCCCGTGGACGAAGCGCGAATACTTTGACGTATCGGCGTACTGGCAGTAGTCGCGATAATCATGGATCGCCTCGCGACCGGTGAAGTAGATCTGAAACATCGGGCCGAAACCTTGAACGACGGCGTCAATCTTTCTTCGATGAAAAACATCGCGCAGACCGGCGACCGCGGCATCTCCGACCTCATAGATCTGCTGGTAAACCGCGCCCTCATTCGCGGCGAGCAGATCCAGATTCGCCGCGATCACACTCATGGTAAGCCGGTGGCCGTTGAAGGTACCGTAGTGCAGCACCATGTTGCTGCCCCAGCGCATGCGGTCGAGGATTGTGCGCGGCCCCGCCACGGCGCCAATGGGGAACCCCGCTCCCAAAGCCTTGCCGAACGTGCTCAAGTCCGGCTTCAGGCCGTAACGCTGCTGGAAACCGCCGGGTGCGTAGCGGAACCCGGTCACAACTTCATCCAGAATAAACAGCGCGCCGAACTGATGCGCCAGGTCGCAGACCTTCTGCAAATATCCATCGCGGGGCAGGATGCAACCCATGTTCGCCATGATTGGCTCGGTGATCACGGCCGCCAACTCTGCCCCGTGTTGGCGCAGAATACTTTCAAGCGCTTCCAGATCGTTCCACGGCGCGAGCACCACATCGTCGAACACCGACGCCGGAATTCCCTCCGAATCCGGAAATCGCGTGGGATTCTCTCGCGGCCCCAGTTGCTCCGCCGGATGGATATTTCCGTTCAAACAGTAAGCGTCGTACCAGCCGTGATAGTGGCCTTCGAACTTGAGGAATTTTGTTCGTCCAGTGTGCGCGCGCGCCAGCCGCAAGGCGAGCATCGTGGCTTCAGTGCCGCTGTTGGTGAAGCGCACCGCCTCCGCGGTCGGCACCATGCGCCGGAAGCGCTCGGCGGCTTCCGCCTCCGCCGGAGTAGCGGCTGCAAAATGCGAGCCGCCGGCCATCGTCTGCGAAACCACCTCAACAATTTTCGGATGCGCATGCCCCTGAATCAGCGCGCCGAACGACATCATGAAATCGATGTACTCGTTCCCGTCGAGGTCCCAGACGTGCGATCCGCGGCCACGCTCCAGTACCACCGGCCCCGGTGAGTATACGGCTGCGCCGCGTGACGGCGAGTTCACGCCTTCGATCAGCGATTGCTGCGCGCGCTCGTACCACTCGCGGGACCGCTCGCGCTTGTTTGTCTTCGTCGTCATTTTCGTGGTCATAAATGGCACATCAGTCAAACCGATCCCGCCAGCCCTCCACCATCGACGACCAGCGCAGTGCCCGTGACAAACGAAGATGCATCGCTGGCCAGATACAGCGCGGCCTGCGCAATTTCCTCTGGCGTTCCCACGCGGCCCAGCGGACGTTTGGCAGCTTCGGCAAGAAAACGGCGATTCTCTTCTCCGAGTTGCTGCGCTTCGTCGCGCAACATGCCGGTATCGGTATCGCCGGGGCAAATACAATTCACGCGAATCCTCTGCGGCCCGTGGTCAATGGCCATCGCCTTCGTCAGCAGCACGACGGCGCCTTTCGAAGCACAGTAAACCGCAGCCTTCGCACCGCCCGCCAGTCCCCATCCTGAAGCCATATTGATAATTGTTCCGCCGCCCGCTTTCTGCATGTGCGGAATCACTTCGCGCGACAGCAGGTAAATCGACTTCACGTTCACCGCCATCACTCCGTCCCAGTCGTCTTCGCTGAGGTCAAGCACCGTCGCCCGCCGAATAATGCCGGCGTTGTTGAACAGAATGTCGATCCGTCCCAACTCGCGAATCGCATGCACGACCAATCGCCGGCAATCCGCGGCTCGTGTCACGTCCACGGGCTCAAAGAAGGCACGCCCGCCAGGTTTGATAATCTCGTCAGCGACACGCTGGCCAGCGTCCGCGTTCACATCCGCCAAAACAATCGCTGCTCCTTCGCGCGCGAACAGCAGTGACGTCGCGCGTCCTATGCCCGATGCCCCGCCCGTAATCAGCGCAACTCTTCCTGCGAGCTGCATGGCTTAGCGGCTGGCCAGCCCTCCCGCGGTTTCTCCGCCGTCGCACATATACACGTGGCCGGTGATATTTTGCGCATCGTCAGAGGCAAGGAATGCGAACAGCGCCGCAATCTCGTCCGGCTGGGCATGCCGGCGCAAAGGAATCTTCCGGTTGACCTCTGCCAGCATTTCATCCGTGTACTCGGCACGCTGCATCGGCGTCAACACGTATCCCGGAGCCACCGCGCACACTCTGACTCTCGGCGCAAGTTCAAGCGCCATCGACTTCGTCAACTCGATCACTCCCGCCTTGGTGGCGTTGTAATCCGCATAAAACGGATATCCCATGACGCCGTTAGTCGACGCCGTTTGCAGAATCACGCCGCCGCGCTCCATCATGTGCCGCGCCGCCGTCTGCGCGACGTAGAACACTCCGGTCAGATTCACGGCGATCACTTTGTCCCACTCTTCCGGCGTGATGTCGAGAAAGTTATGACGGATGCTGATGCCGGCGTTATTCACCAGCACATCCACGCCGCCCATCAGGCGGATCGCTTCGGCAAAAGCGGCCTGCACCTGTTTCAGATTCGAAACATCGGCATCGAGCGTTCCCGCCAGAGCAGGCAGTTCGCGCAGGATCCTCCGCCGAGCCTCCGCGTCGCGGTCGAGCACGCACACCGCCGAACCTTCTTCAAGAAATCTCGCGGCCGTGGCTGCTCCTATGCCACTCCCGCCGCCGGTGATCAGGATTCGTTTCGCTTCCAGGCCGCGCACGCGCGCCTCCACAAAAGGAAATCATGCAAATAAGAGCAGGGTTCAAAGATTGGAGGATATTCCAAGTTTGCGCTGAAGCTGTTTCTCCGCGTACTCAGCGATCTCTGCGGTCAAACCGGCTGCCACGCTTCGGAAACGACTGTCAGCTAACCTGCCACACCGTATCCAGCACCGTCCCATCCACCCATTTCACCACCGCGCACGGACGATCGCCCAACTTCGGCCGCGCCGGCTTGCCGCAAATTTTCTCGACTTCCACCTTGATATCCTGAATCGGACGAACCGGCAGCTTCGATCCCTTTACCGCATCGAGCAGGTCCGCGCGTCGCGGATTGATCGCAATCCCGCGCTCGGTCACGATCACGTCGATCATTTCGCCCGGCCCCGTCATCGTCGTGACCTCATCCACGATCACCGGAATGCGATCGCGGAACGAAGGCAGCGCGAGAACTGTGCAGCCTGAAAATAGGCAGTTCTGCCATCCGCCGATGCCGTGCAGCAAGCGCCCATCGGAGTGCGTCACCACGTTAGCGTTGAAGTTCACGTCAACTTCCGTTGCGCCCAACACCACGGCATCGACCAGCGAAGCGAAGTTTCCCTTACCGTGGTAGTTGTACGAAGTGAACGGCGAAGTGGCCACGTGCCGCGGATCGTTCGCGATCGACTTCACGCCGTCGAGATCAAACGTTTGCCCATCCAGGATGTAATCGGTCAGCCCTTCTTGCAGCAACTCAATCAGGTATTTTGTCGACCCGCCGCGAACGAAGCGCGCTTTGATTCCATCCTCTTTCATCATCCGTTTCAGATATTCGACGAATGCCAGCGCGATTCCGCCCGCTCCTGCCTGGAAGGAAAATCCGTTCTTCATGATTCCCGCTGCCCGCAGAAACTGCGCTACCAACTCCGCGATCCGCAGCCGGTCCGGCGAACGCGTAATCTGCGTCGTGCCGGAAACGATCTTCGCCGGATCGCCAATCGATTCCACTTCCACCACAAAGTCCACGTTGTTGCCCTGAATCTGCCAGGGCACGCAAGGAAACGGCACCAGATTATCGGTCACCACGATCACGCGATCCGCGTAGATCGAATCCGCCAACGCGAAACCGAGCGAGCCACAGGCCGACTTGCCATGCGAGCCATCAGCATTGCCGAAGAAATCGGCGGTCGGCGCCGCAATCACCGCGACATCAATATGAACTTCTCCATCCTGGATTGCCTGGTAGCGGCCGCCATGCGAACGCAGCACACCCATGCCGCGCATCTTCCCTTGCGTGCAGTAGTCGCCCAGCGGCCCGTTCATCGAGCCTTCGATGTGATGGATCACGCCTTTCTCCATCAGTTCGATTGCATTCTTCTGGGAAGGGAACGACGCGCTCGGAAACCACATCAGATCTTTGACGCCGATTTTGGCCGCCGCCTCAAGCGCCATCAACGCCACTTTATCGCCGTCGCGCAGATGATGATGATTCGAGATCACCATCCCGTCGCGCAGCCCGCACTTGCGCAGCGCCGTCTCCAGATCGGCCACGCGCTTATCGCCACTATCCGGATAATCTCTATTGGAGCAGATTGCCGGTGCCGCCTTCCGCCCGTGCGGCTGATATTTTCCCGCGCCCAGAAATGGAATCTGCGGCTTGCCATTCACCATCGTCGGCACCGCGCGCCCGACCGCGTTATGTGCCAGTTCTACTCGCTCACTCACGAAATCGCTCCCATTGCCTTCGCCCGTTCCACCAGCTTCAGCGCCCGCTGCACTACCGGCGGATCGATCATTTTCGAACCCAGACTCACCACGGCCAATCCCTTTTTCTGCGCTTCCTCAAAAGCGGCAACCACTTTCTGCGCCTTTTCGATCTCGACTGCGGTAGGTTGAAACGCCTCGTGGATCACGCGAATCTGCCCGGGATGGATACATCCCATGCCTTCGAATCCCATCGCCCGTGAGGCTTCTCCCCATCGTCGCAGGCCGTCCATGTCGGCGACATCGCTGAAGACCGAATCAATCGCCTGCACCCCAGCCGCCCGCGCCGCATTCACCACGCGCGACCGCGCATATTGCGACTCACGTCCTTCCGCAGTCTTCACTACTCCGAGATCGGCGGTGTAATCTTCGAGTCCAATTGTCAGCGCCGCCACGTTTTCGCTCGCCGTCGCGACGGCGAATGCGTTCTCGATCCCCAGCGCCGACTCCAGAATCGGCATGATCCAGATCGGCCGGATAATTCCGTTACGCGACTTGATCTCGGCGATCATGCGATCGACTTCCCGCACGTGTTCAGGCTGCTCCACTTTCGGAATCAGAATTAGATCCGGACTCTCGCCCACCACTTCCGCCAGATCTTCGAGCCCCAGCGGCAGCTGGTTAATGCGCACCATGCGCTCGCACGATCCAAAATCGACCGCGCGCAAGGTGTTTCGCACCAGGATGCGAGCGGCATCTTTCTCGCCGCGATGCACCGAGTCCTCCAAGTCGAGAATCACGGCATCCGGCGCATGCAACGAGGCGTTGATGTAGTACTTCGGTTCAGAACCCGGCAGATACAGACGCGATCGGCGCAGCCTATCCTTTTGTGACGGCGCCGGCAGCGGATGCTGCGCCGGCAGCGAACGTTTGCCGAGCGCGATCCCTGCGCGCCTGGCGGCGGCGTCGATGCGAGCCGCGATGACAAAAGGCAGTGCGCCTTCATCATGAATCGCAAGCCGCGCGTGCTTCACTCCGAGTTCCCCCAGGACCTCTCGCGTCTGTTCCAGAATCGCCGTGCCGTAATAGGGCGCAACGCGCGACTCTAATGAGATCTCGACCCCGCCGTCGTCACGCGCCTCGAAGGCGACGTGCACATCCGACCGGACTTCTTTGCCGCAATGGCCTGCCTCGGCAGAACGCGGAGGCGTAGTCTCGACAGCGCTGCTCATAATTTCCTCAACTCGAGATCTTCAGCTCGCCAGTTAGCTCAGTTTCTCCAAAATCGCGTCCGTCATCTGCACCGTCGAAGCCGCACCCTGACTGATCGCTTTCGGACCACCCGTAAAGCGCATCATATCGTAAGTCCGGACCTTCCCTTCACGCACCACATCCGCAATCGCCTTGCGGATGCGATTCGCCTTCTGGTCTTCGCCAACATGATCGAGCATCATCGCCGCCGAAAGAATCATCGCAATCGGATTCACAATGGGCGGATTCAGTTCAGCATACTTCGGCGCGGATCCGTGTGTCGGCTCGAATACCGCCACGTCATCGCCAATGTTGCCGGACGCCGCGAATCCCAGCCCACCCACCAGCCCCGCGAACGCGTCGGAAAGAATATCGCCGAACAGATTTGAGGACACGATAACGTTGTACTCCTCCGGATTTTTGTTCAGCCACATCAGTTGCGCGTCAATGTTCGTCGACCAAAGCGCAATCCCCGGATAATTCTTCGCAACTTCCTTGGCCACTTCTTCCATCATGCCCGAAGTCTCGCGCACTACATTCGGCTTCTCACAAATCGTGATGCCCTTGAACCCGCGCCGCTTCGCATATTCGAACGCAGCCGTCACGATGCGTTGGGCCGCCTTGCGAGTGATGATGCGGCAACTCACCGCGATCTCCGGTCCGGGCACGTCGGCAAAAGCCTTGAACCTGGGATGGCTGTTCAAAGCGGCACGCACGACTTCGGGAGGATTCGTCCACTCCACTCCCGCGTACATGCCCTCTGTGCCCTGGCGGAAAACGGTGGTGTCGATCTTTGGTTCGTCAAAACCAGGCTCGTCGCAGCCGCTGCCCGCTTTCTTGCGGATGTAATTTAAGGGATTGCCCGTGAACCCGACGCACGGCCGCATGCAGATATCGAGATTGAATGTCTGCCGCATGGTCACAATCGGCGAGTAATAAACATAACCCTTCCCCTGCAACTCGGGGTTAAGCTCCGCCTGCGCCGCCTTGTTCGGCTTCGAAGTAATCGCGCCAAACAAACCCAACTGATGCTTGGTTAGTAACTCGATCGTCCGGTCCGGCAACGCATTGCCCTGCTCGCGCCAGCAATCCCATCCTATGTCGGCATGAATGTACTCGGCGTCAAAGCCGACCGCTTTCAACATCCGCAATGACTCCGGCAGAACCTGGTTTCCGATGCCGTCTCCCGGCATGGTAATGACTGTGTGTTTTGCCATAATTGCTCCTTAAATGCCTATCGCCGAGATGCCGAGAGCGCCGAGAAAAACCAAACCAAATAAAATTGTTATCCTGAGCGAAGCGAAGGATCCGTACATTTCTCGGCGCTTTCTGCGTCTCGGCGGTGAAAGAACTAAACCACGCCCAACCGCTTCGCCACCAGATTCTCCACACCGCCAGCAATCACCAGCGACTGCGGCACGCTGCCCAGGCCCGGAAACGCAAAGTTCTCTCCGCGCCAGGAGATCATACTCGAAGTAAAGTCAATGTCGATCTCGTCGCCGGGAATGATCGTCTTCTGCTTTGCCGCGATCTCGTTCGCGAATCGCTCGCGTACCCGCGCCACAAATGCCGGCACTTCAATGCACAAAAAGCCGTTGTTAAACGCATTCCGCAGATAGGTCTGCGAGAAGCTGGCCGCGATTACCAGCGGAACGCCTTTCGCCTTCAGGCACGTAACCGCCTGCTCGCGGCTCGACCCTGTGCCAAAATTGAACTGGCTGACAATCACGTCGCCCGCCTCCGTGAGCGCGGTGAACTGCGGATCGTAATTTTCCATTACCACCTTCGCCATCATTTCTGGAGTCATGTCGTCGCGATAGGTGTAGTCCTTGCCGTAGATCGCATCGGTGTTGACGTTGTCCTGCGGCATGAACACCAGCCGCCCCTTCACGCGCTGCGGAAAGCCCTCCAGAATTTCAACTTTCTCCGCTCCGCCCGACGCCGATGCTAATTCCGTGTAGGCGCGCTGCGGCGCGCGATTCGTGAACTCATGCGGCCCGCGAATATAACCGGCGACCGCAGACGCCGCCACCACTTCCGGACTCGCCAGGTAGCACTTCGCATCTCGCGATCCCATGCGGCCCTTGAAGTTTCGATTCGTCGCCGAGATCCCGACCTCGCCTGCCTCAAGCAATCCCACGCCCAGCCCAATGCACGGTCCGCAACCCGACGGCAGCGGCTGCGCGCCCGCATCGATCAGTGTCTGCCAGATACCGCGCTTCTCCGCTTCCTCCTGCACCCACTTACTCGCTGCGCTCAAATAGAACTTCACGCTCGGCGCAACTTTCTGACCTTTGAGTACCTTCGCCGCCGCCGCCAGATCTTCCAGCCGCGAATTTACGCACGAGATCAGATACGCCTTCTGGATCGTAACTTTGTTCTTCTCGATTTCAGCCAGCGACTGCATCAGTTGCACCGTGTCGGGCCCTGATACGTGCGGTGTCACCTGCCCGAGATCGAGCGTGATCCGCGCCGCATAGACGGCATCCGCATCCGGAGCAGGAGGATTCTTCTCCCAACTCTCAATGTCGCTTTCCGTGAATCGCTCCACTCCCATCGCTTGGAGCCGCTGGTGAACGGCACGTAAATACTGGATCGTGACCGCGTCCACCGGGAACCAGCCCACGAGCGGACCCCACTCCGTTGTCATATTCGAAATCGAAAGCCGGGCGTCCATCGAGAGCGACGCCACTCCCGGCCCCGTGAACTCGACCGCAGCATTCAGGCATTCATCGTGGTTATAGAGCCCGCATAAAGTGATAATGACGTCCTTGCCCGTGACGCCGTCCGGCAACTGGCCTTCGAGAACAACCTGAATCGACCGCGGAATCTGCCACCAAAATTCGCCCGTGGCCCACACCGCGGCCGCATCCGTGCGAACAATCGGTGTTCCGATCGCGCCCAGCGCGCCATACATATTGGAATGCGAATCCGATGCCACCACGAACGAACCGGGAACCACATACCCGCGCTCGACCATGATCTGATGCCCGATCCCCGATCCCGCAGGATAGAAGTCCACACCCTGCTCTTTGGCGAACGCTTCAATCGCGCGGTACTTCTTCAGGTTCGCTTCATCCTGATTCTGGATGTCATGGTCGAGCGCGAACGTAAGCTGCTGCGAATCTTTCACCTTCTTAGCGCCGATGCCCTTGAACTTGCTCATCACCGCCGATGTATTGTCGTGTGTCATGCAGCGGTGCGGACGAATCGACAGGAAATCTCCAGTCCGAAGCGGCCGCGCAGGCCCTTCGGCCATGTGTTTCTGCGCGATTTTTTCAACGACGGTCTGACCAACAATAGTTTGGCCCATGGTGGCTCCCGATAACTCAGCCTTTCCGCTTCAACTCAAATCCTAAATACATCATCTGCCCGACGTGGTGATGCAGATGCGTCGCGCACTGCAGCACCATGTCGAACCGGTCGCGGGCGTCCGCACCCACTGCCGTGTATTCCTTTGACCAGTCTTCCGCCGACTGCCTGTTGATCGCGCCGAGCACCATCTCAATCGCCTGATCGAATTTCTGCAACACCTCTGCTTTGGATAGCCTCGTCGCGTCGGAAAACTCCAGCGGACGATCCCGCACATAGCCCGTCCCCACAATCTGCGCTCCAATGTAGTAGTTCAAGTTACCCGTGAGATGGAGCACGAGGTTGCCAAAACTGTTGCCGAATGCAAAGGGCTTAGCCCAAAATTGCTCGTCACTAAGCGGCGCCGCCAACTCGCAAACCGCGACCGCCAGTTTTGTATAACGCGCTGCCATGCGCAATGCGACCATTTCTTTCAGATCAGCCATTCTTCATTCCTTAACGCCGCCTCTTACTCTGTGCTCTTGCCTTGGGCTTTGTAGCCTTGGCTTCGCCATGTGCGGCTTTCTTCTTCACGTCCGCCTTCATCAGCGCCATCAACTTCGCGACCGACCCGCACTTCTCCAGATTCCAAATCGCGTCAATCAGCTTGTCCTGCGCCTTCGCGGAAAGCACGCCCTCCGCCAGCGCCCGGAATTTCTCTTCGATCTCCGCATCGCTCAGCGGATTTCGCGGATCGCCTTTCGGATAGTCGAGCTGCTCTGAGAATTTCCGACCGTCGGTGGTCATGATGTTCACAATCACCCGCTGCAGCGCCGGGAAAACCTTCTCGATCTCGGGATCCGCCACGACTTCCACCTTTTTCAACTGCGCCCGAATCAGGGGATCCATGATCTTCTTCATCTCGAATTGCGTCGGCGTCACTTGCCGGTCCACCAGCGCCGCTGAAATCACGTAGGGCAGCGAATGGTCCGCCGTTTCCTTGGTATGGGGATCGTACTTGCTCGGGTCCGAAAGAATGTCAGCCGCGCGCGCCAGCGACCGGATCTGAATCTTCTCGACTTGCTCCGGATGCAGGTCGTTGCTCTTGACCAGATCAAGCACCGCCGAAATCGGAGCGTGCGTCAGCGCCTCCGTCGGGAAAAATTTCATCCCGCATTGCGTGATGCGCCACGACTCGCCGAGCCCGTCCGTCAGCAGGTTCTGTTTCCACTCCGGGCCGAAGCAGTGTACCAATCCTTCCTTGCCGTCGATCACATGCTCGGGACCGCTGTATCCCCGCTCGGCCAGCAGCGCCGCCAGAACGCCGCTCTGCGTGGCTAGCGGATCGACGGTGTTCTTCATCATCGTCAACTTACCCGCAGTCACCGCGCCCATCGTGCAATGCCGCGATGCCGAAATTCCGATGGCATGCTGAATCTGTTCCCAACTCAAACGCAGCGCGCGTCCCGCCACGATGGGCGCGACAAACGCCGTCAAAGTCGCATGGTGCCAGCCGCGCTCGCGAATGCCCGGAAACGCCGCCTCGCACAAGCGCATTTCGAACTCGTGGCCCAGCACAAATCCAACGATCAATTCCTTGCCATCGCTTTTGGCGCGCTCACAACACGCCATCGCGGCGGGAAAAATGTCGGAGGGATGCGACGGATCCTGCTTCCAGTAAATGTCGTTGTAATCCATGCAGCGGATCATCAGCGCATTCGCCAGCGACGCGGAAACTGCGTCCATCTTCTGACCCGTGCCGATCACTGTCGCCGGCCCACGCCCGGCGATCTCCTTCAGCACTGCAAGCGCAATGATCACGTCATGCTGTTGATATCCGCCCAGCGCGCATCCCACCGAATCGAGCAGAAAGCGCTTGGCTTGGTACACCGCGTCCTGCGAGAGCTGCGCGTATTGAAGTCCCGCCGCCCAGCGGGACATGGTCGCGGTGACGGTTTCTTTGCTAGTGGTTTGTGGTGTCGACAAGGGCATCTCCTCGATGAAGCAGGCCGTCAGCTATCAGCTTTCAGCCATCAGTGAATAATCCTGAAACCTGAGACCTTATTTCACCTTGACGTTCTTCGGATTCTTGAACGGCAGAAACGCCATGAAATCCGCGTGATGCACAATGAACGCTTCCGTCGTGCGCTTCACCAGATCGCCTTCGGCGGCGTGCGCGGCGATGATGTGGCACACTGCGTCCGGCACGCCACACTCCATCGCCAGCGCGACTCCTGTAAACGGATGCCGCAATGCTTCTCCGCGCTCACTTTGCCGACTTTTGCCGTCCGGGCCGATCTCATACTCCAGCAACTTGCCGACGTCCGCCAGAATCGCGCCTGCAATCACCACGTCCGCGTCGATCGGTAACGCTCGGCCCATGAAGTCGGTCATCGCCTTCGCGCTGTCGCGCGCAATATGTACCACGCAGCGCTTGTGCTCCATGAACGTGATCGGACAATTCGGAACCAGCAGAGTGAAAGGAATGTGATTCAGATCATCGGGCTTCAGCGGACTGCGATCGAGCGCCTTGATCCACGCCTGTGTCACCTGCTCCCGAAGCTTGGCATCGCTGATCCACTGAATCTCCGGCCACAATCGTTCGACGGCCTCCCGCATGGGGCAGAACCTCCCGTACAAGACTAACTAGATTATCGGAGTCCATGCGGATGCGTCGAGGGGATGGCGCACCCGATCGTGTGACTTGAAATCAAGGGATGATGACGGAGACGCGGCAAGCCGCGTCTCTACTAAAGGTTTACCTTTTCGAACTCGCCGCGCTTCCCGAAGGAGATTCCTTCTCGATAGGCAGCAGCTCAATGCTGCACCCCGAACCACCGCAGCTCAACAAGCCCCGGCGAACGATTTTCACCGACGACACATCCGGAAACCTCACCGGGAAGTCCTTCTCCCGCAGTTGCTCGGCCGCTGAACGCAAGCTTTCGTCACCCTCAACAAACTCGGCTCGTTCGGGACGAGGCGAGCTGTCGAACACAAGGTTGAACCGAGCCGAAACCGACTTGCTTGTTATCGGCCCGAGCTTCACCGTGCGTGATTGTACTAACTCCGCCGAACCCTGCGCGGCCTCCTTCTCCGCCGCAACGGGATCGCCAGCCAGCTTCGCCAAACGCGCCCGCGAATCAACCACCTCGCTTCCGCCCGCTGCCACGGCCAGCGCATACATATGGCGCGCCTTCTCCGGCTGCCCTTGCTTCTCGAGTACCTGCCCCAGTCGGTTAGCGACCGTCCCCGACTGGCTCAAAAGCCACGCCGACGTGAGAAACTGCATAGCTGCTAGGTTTTCTCCGCGCTGAAATTTCGCCCATCCCGTTCGTGCCCACGCCAGAGCTACGAGTTGCATCGATGAAAACGCCGACGGCCCCAGTCGGTCCAACTCGCCCGAGTCGAACTGTCCTCCAATGTCGTAGAGAACCTGCTGCGCATCATTCTCGGTCTGCGTTGGATCAATGTTGTTTTTCAACGCCGACGCGAAAATATCCTGACCCGAATCCGCGCCCGCACTGCCCGTTAGTCCCTTCATCAGTTCTTGCGCTTGTGAGTTCTCTCCCAAACGCGCGTACACCTGCGCCAGCGCCATCTTCGTTTCCGGATCATCCGGAGGAATCGCCGCCGCTGCCTCCAACTCCCTGCGCGCGTCCGCATCCTGCCCCATCTGCGCCAGCAGCAGGCCGAGATTCTTAAGCATTGCTTTTTCGTACGGAGCTATTTCCAGATGCTTGCGATACGCCGCGATCGCCTCGTCGGCCTTCCCCGTTTGCTGTAACTCCATCGCCAGGTCGCCATGCGCGTGCCTGTGATTCGGATCCAGTTCGATCTGCTTGCGGAACGCCGCGATCGCCTCCGTATGATGGTTGGCGCCGGCGTACGCCAGCCCCAAGTCGTACCACCCGTCTTTTAGGCTGGAGTCCGCGTCCACCGCGCGTTTCAGCAAGTCAATCGCGGTCCGATAATCCTTGCTCTGCAGCGCTTTCACTCCCGCCTTATGCAGCTCCGCCGGAGTTCCTTCCATCTTCGCCTCCGCCGCCTCCGCCGCTTGCCCCGACGGCGTCAGGATCGTGCACGAGAGCAACTGGTCTTGATCGCTTTGCGTTGCATTGCGAAACGATTCGTAGTCCGCCCGCCGCGCCGCCGCCAGCTCATTCATCTTCACGACCAGTTTGCGTTCGCCTTCCAGAATTCCCTTGCTCGGCGAGTATGTCGATGAATAGTCGCCATAATCTCGCGTCATTTTCACCGCGGTCGGCGTGCGCACCGTGTAGTTGGAGGGGAACTGCAGGCGGACCCGATAGTCCATTTCACCCGCGGGACCGATGTTCAAAGGCTCAGTGCTCTTTTCCGACGCTCGAAGCGCAGGCATCCCCAGCGGCGGGATCGGGCGGAAATTCACGCTCGCCGAGGGCACTACAAAATACTGGTCCTGGTGCAGGTGATACTTCAGATGAAAAGGCTCGCTCGTGTCCTCGATAGAATCGAGTTGAACGTCATCGACGTCGCCCGGCAAGCCCCAAGTCGCAGAGAGGGCTTTCACGAAGTCCTTCCAGTGCGCCTGCGGGACTCGTCGAAAGCCTGCTCGCATCGGCCAATCGCGATCTCCCTGGGCCGTGACCTCAAGCCTTGCATCGAGCGCACCGAACTCGCTGAACTTGCCGTCGAGCGTGAAGTGCATGAAGGTCTTGATTGGCGAATCCGCTGGCGTCCGCTGCAATCCTCCCTCGCTATCCTCCGATGCCACCACCGCTTCTTTGTTTCGCAACTGGTAAAGAATCAGCCCGAAGGGAGTCACTTCAGGAGTCGTATCCAGCCAGGTCAGCCCCGTTCCGAGGCGCGCTGCCGTGATCACGTGATCGAACTGTGCCGGCGAGGGAACGTCCACATCCAGTTTCCGCGCGCTCCCGATCAGCACCGCATAACTCTGAATTCCTTCCGCCCGCAGCAGCGCGGAAAGCAACGTGTGCTTGTCCTTGCAGTCGCCGTAACCATTCTGCAGAACGTCCGAGGCTGAGTGCGGCTGATACCGCCCGACTCCGAGTGAGATGCTTACGTAACGCACATTCCGCGCCACGAAATCGTAGAGCCGTCGCGCCTTCTCGGTGGGCGTGTCCGCGCCTTTAGTGAGTTCGTCGGCTTTCTTTCGCACGCTGTCGTCCACCGTCATGCGCTCGCCCTGCAACTTTGCATACCATTGCGCCACCTGTTTCCAGTCGGTGAAAGTCGTCAGTTGCACATCCGGACCGGTCTCCTCGTCCGCCTCATCTTTATCTTTGTCGCGTTCCGGCTCGATGTCCTTCACCACCCAGGTGTAAACGCGCCGGTCTCCAGTCTCCTCAATCTCCGGCTTGCGCGTCGGCGTCTTGAGCTTCACTTCGCGCGACTTCGGGATGTCAATCTCCAACCGGTCTTCGTTGACCACCACGTCTTTTGGGAAGGTGTATTCGTACCAAAAGTTTCCCGCGGCGAGCGGCGTGAGAACCCGCGTCACCGTGCGGTATTCCAGCGTATCCCCGGGCTGCAGCGCCGTCACGGAAATATGCCGCTGCCGGTAGTCGCTATACATCGGAGCTTCTTTCAGCACATCGGGAGCGAAATCCTGCGCCGTCGACTCCGGCGTCACCACCACCTGTCCATTCGCCTTGCGGACCCTGACATACTCGACCTCCAACTTCTCGGTTGCTGATGAGTATCCGAAAACCAGTTGGCCGAATTCTTCCACGCCCGCCTGGCTCTGAATCCGAACCACGGCCTCGGTCTCGCTCACTTCGGTTCCGTCGTTTTCAAAGTGGACACGATTTAAGATTCGTTCGAAGACCGCGGCCTCGTCAGAGTTATTCGTTTTCTGCTTGGAAGCAGACGAAGCGGAGGCCTGCGCCAGAGCATCCGCAGTCATCAGGCAGACAAGCGAGCAGACGAGTAAGAAGCCAACCACAACGCGCGACCCACGATAGGACATATTGCAGTTCTTTTACGCCGTGCCCGGCGTAAAATCAAACGATCTAAGATGAATTTCACCAAAATCATTCGGCTGCTTGTGATCGCGATTTGTTTCTGCTGTCTGCTGACCGCGCAGGCTCCCCCACTCGCCGTTGTGGAAGAAGCTCTGCCCCCGCTCGACGCAGGTGTGGAATTCCACATTCTTCTGCACGCCAGCGGCGGCGCTCCGCCCTACGTCTGGAGCGTAGCCAGTGGCGATCTTCCGGAAGGAGTCACGCTCACCCCGGAAGGCCTCATGGCGGGACGCCCCACTAGGCCCGGGGCTTTCGCGTTCACCTTAAAAGTCGAAGACTCCGGCCGTCCCGCGCACAGCATCAACAAAGAATTCAAGGCTGTAGTCACCGCTTCTCTGCTGATCGAATGGCTGCAACCTCCAAAGGTCCGCGACAACCGGATTGACGGCGTCGTCCAACTCTCCAACGGTTCCAAGGACGACTTCGATCTGACCGTCATCATTGTGGCCGTCGCCGAGAACGGGCGAGCCACGGCCATCGGCTATGAGCATTTCCCGCTGAAAACCGGCGCTGCCAGCGTTCAAATTCCCTTTGGCAACACGCTGCCTCACGGCGCCTACGTGATCCATGCCGATGCCATTGCTGAGATTCCCACCCGGAAAGCCATCCTTCGCCAGAGACTCCAAACACCTCAGGCTTTGCAGGTTATACAGGGACCGTAGCCGCTTTTGCCCGCCAGTCAGGTACGCAAGTCACTTGCTGGGTTTGTGCTATCCTAATTATTCTGATTATCTTGAGATGGTCCTGCCAGGTCGTGGTCTTTCCTTCAAAGGACCTGGGCATTTCGTATGGAGCTTTTTCTTAATCTCTGCTGGCTTTCTCTGCTGTTGCCCGCATGGCTGCTGTGGCGGCAACGCACTTTTTCGGCCGGTTCGGGTAATCCGGCAGGAAGTCCGGCGGCGCGACCGCTCGTCTTCGTTTGCGCTCTCGGTTGCGTTCTTGTGCTGCTGTTTCCCGTAATCTCGGCCACCGACGACTTGCACCCCATGCGGTCCGAGATGGAGGAGTCGAAACGCGCCTTCTGCCATCCCGGCCATTGCGCTTGCGCGGTTCATGCGTTGACTCATTCTTCGCACCCCGTTCTGCCCAGTTCCGCTTCTCTGACACCCGCGTTCGAGCAGATCGGCGCGGTTCGCCCGTTCATGCCGCAAACGCTCAGAACTTTCTCTGCCCCCGCGCCCGCAGGCCGCGCTCCTCCTTTCGTGCATCCAACTCTGCTGTAAATCCCAAGTCAGTCTTACGTTTTGTTAGCCCGGAAAATCCTAAGGATTTTTGCAGTCACGCGCATTGGGCAAGCCGTCTTTCCCGAGGCGCACGGAGTGCATGATGTTCAAGTTTCACAATTTCAGTCTGGTCGCACGGCTATGGCTATTGGTCGCAGTCGTTGTCAGCGCCTCGGCGCAGCAGACCTTTACGTGGCAGCAGATTCGAGACAAGTTCGAAGCCGTGAACCCGACGCTGCTGGCGGACAAGCTGAGCATCGACGAATCAAGAGCGCAGGAGATCACCGCTTTCCTGCGCCCGAATCCGACATTCGGTTTGTTGGCTGACGGGACCCAAATCGCTCCTAATAAAGGCGAATGGAAGCCGTTCGCTGGGACTTTTGAGTCGCCCAGCCTTAGCTATCTGCAGGAACGGCGGCACAAGCGGCAGTTGCGCCTGGAGAGTGCGAAGAAGGGGACCCTCATTGCCGAGTCGAGTCATGCCGACTTGGAGAGAACTCTGCTCTTCAACTTGCGCGGCGCATTTGTGTCAACCCTGCAGGCAAAAGCGGTGCTGCAGTTGGCAAAAGATAACCTTGCCTACTACGACCACGTGCTCCAGATCAGTAGAGATCGCTTCAATGCTGGCGACATCGCGCAAATCGATCTCGACCGATTGGAACTGCAGCGCGTGCAGTATGAATCCGACCTGCAGACCGCCGAAGTCAGTCTGCGCACAGCAAAAATTCAGTTGCTCACGTTGCTCAACGATCGAACCCCGATTGAACAATTCGATGTAGCCGGTCCGTTCGATTTCAACGACCAACTGATGGCCCGCGACGAGTTCCGGAAGATCGCGATGGACACGCGGCCGGACTTGAAGGCAGCCGTCGAAGCCGTGGACAAAGCCCAGACCGAGCACAAACTCGCGGTTGCCAATGGCTCAACCGATCCGACCTGGAGCGCATGGTATACGCACAACTCATCCAACAATAATCCGTTTGCCGTAAATACGCTCGGCGTCAGTGTCAGCATCCCATTGCGAATTTTCGACCGCAACCAGGGAGAGAAGTTGCGCACTCACCTCGATATCACGCGCAATCAAAGACTGCGTGATGCCTCCGAAGCAGCGGTGCTCAGCGACGTCGACTCCGGCTACGCCGTACTCGAAAGCAATGTGATTCTGCTGCAGCCGTACAGAGCGAAATATCTGCAACAGGCAACTCGGGTACGAGACACGATTTTCTTTTCCTATCAGCACGGCGGCGCATCGCTGCTCGATTTCTTAAATGCCCAAAGTGACTACCGCACCGTGCAACTCAGCTACGTGAACTTAGTTGGTGCGTACTTGACGGCTGCCGCTCAGTTGAATATGGCGGTCGGCCGGGAGGTGATCCAATGAAAACCAGATTCGCTGGCCTGATGCTAGCGGCAACTCTTTGCTTTCCGTTGTGCTTGCTGCTCCTTGGTTGCAATGAAAGTAAAGCCGACCCGAAGGCCGAGGCGCCGCCTCCGGCAACCGTCGAGCCGGACCTCGATGCCAACAATTTCAAAGTCGATCACCCGGAGCAGTTTCCATTGGTGACTGCGATTGAGCATAAGGCAGCCCCGGCGCTGAATGTCACCGGCGTGGTGCAGCCCGATATCTCCCGCGCCGTTCCCGTGATCTCGTTAGCCGCGGGACGAGTCGTGGAAATCAAGGCCCGGCTCGGCGACAACGTGAAAAAGGGCCAATTGTTGTTGAGAGTTCAGAGCAACGATGTTTCCGGAGCTTACCAGACGTATCGCAAGGCCGAGAATGACGAGCGTTTGGCGCGCATACAGCTCGAACGGGCGCAGATTCTTTACGACAAGGGCGCCATCGCCAAGAGCGCTCTTGAACAAGCCGAAGAAGTCGCACAAAACGCCAAGGCGGATCTGGATGCCTCCACCGAGCAGTTGCGGCTTCTCGGCATCGACAAGGACCATCCCTCGGGCATCGTCGACATCACTGCTCCAATCTCGGGCGTGATCTCCGACCAACAAGTTACCACCGCGTCGGGCCTCCAAGGACTGGGTTCCCCGAATCCGTTCACTATCTCCGATCTCTCTTATGTCTGGATCATCTGTGACGTTTACGAAAATGATCTCGACGCGGTGCATGTCGGAGAGTACGCGGATATTCACCTGACCGCCTATCCCAACCAGGTCTTGAAAGGCCGGATCGACAATATCCTGCCGGTTCTCGATCCTAATCTCCGCACTGCAAAAGTCCGGCTCGAAGTCGCCAACCCCGGAATGATGCGGATTGGCATGTTCGTAAATGCCACCTTCTACGGTAAGCAGACGGAAACCCGGGCCGCAGTTCCCCCAGCCGCCATTCTGCACTTGCATGATCGTGAGTGGGTTTACACGCCAGTGAGCACAGGGCATTTCAAACGTCTGGAAGTGGTCACAGGGAAAATGCTTCCCGGCAACCTACAGGAAGTTGTTTCAGGTATCAAACCCGGAGATCAGGTGGTTTCCAATGCCCTGGTGCTGCAAAACACGTTGGAGCAATAGATGCGAGCAACAGATGGGAGCAATAAATGATTCGTCGAGTCGTTGATTTTGCTCTTGACAACCGCCTGCTGGTGCTGGGTTTCGCCCTGTTGCTTTTCGCGAGTGGCATCGTAGCTTTCCACGACCTTCCCATTGAGGCGTATCCCGACGTCGCCGACAACTACGTTGAGATCATTACGCAATGGCCGGGAATTTCGGCCGAACAAATTGAACAGCAGGTCACAATTCCACTCGAAATCGTGATGAACGGCATCCCGCATGTCGTCCATCTGCGTTCGTTCTCGCTCTTCGGACTCTCCGACATAAAACTGATCTTCGACGACGGATCGGATAACGACTGGAACCGGGAGCGGGTTCTGGAGCGGCTGAGCCAAGTCACCCTGCCACCAGGCATAGTGCCGCAAATGGGCACAGACTGGAGCCCAGTCGGCCAGATTTATTTCTTTACCTTGCACAGCACCAATCCGGCCTATGACCCGATGGAACTGAAATCCATTGAAGACTGGGTCGTCGAAAAGAGCTTCAAGGCTGTGCCCAACATAGTCGACGTTTCCAGCTTCGGCGGCCCCACCCGCGAATACCAGGTTCGCGTTGACCCGAACAAACTCGTCGCTTACGGCTTGAGCCTGGCCCAGGTCGAGCAGCAACTCACCAACAACAACGTCAACGCCGGCGGAAGCTTCATCCAAGAGGGCCTGCAGCAGATCAACGTCCGTTCCGTTGGATTGGTCGATCGTGCCCAGGACATCGAACGCACGGTCATCATGACCAGGAATGGCACGCCGATCCGGGTGAAAGATATTGCCGTCGTTTCCCAAGGTCCAAAGATTCGACTCGGCCAGTTTGCCAGAGCGATTCACCGCGAGGACGGGAAGATCATCGATAACGACGATGTCGTGTCGGGCATCGTGCTGTTGCGCAAAGGGGCAACGGGCGAGACCGCACTCGAGGGCGTCCATAAAGAAGTAGAAGAGCTTAACAATCACATCTTGCCTCCTGGAGTTAAGATCGTCCCTTTCCTCGATCGCAGTGATCTGGTCCACTACACGTCCCACACGGTGCTTCACAACCTCACCGAAGGAATGATCCTGGTATCGGTCGTTCTGCTTCTATTTCTGGGTAATGTTCGAGGCGCCCTCATCGTTGCGGCAACGATTCCGTTTTCGCTCTTGTTTGCGTCCATTTGCCTGGACTTGAGCCACATCCCCGCCAACCTCCTGTCCCTTGGCGCATTGGACTTCGGCGTAATCGTGGAAGGCGCCATCGTGTTGATCGAAAACATTGTGCGCCAGTTAAGCCATGGGAACGGGATCAAAACCTCTACCGAACGGATCAGTTCCGCCTCGCATGAAGTACAGCGCCCGGTGTTCTATGCCATCATCATCACCATTACGGCTTTCTTGCCGATCTTTACGCTGCAACGTGTAGAAGGCAGGCTCTTCCACCCCATGGCTTGGACCGTAGCCTTCGCGCTGCTAGGGGCATTGCTCTTCTCGATCCTTGTCGCGCCCGTGTTGGCAAGTTTCGCGTTCGCCAAGGGGGCACACGAATGGCGTAACCCCGTCATGACCTTCGTGACGGAACGATATCGCGATGCCCTCCGCTGGGCGATTCGCCGGCGTGCGATCACGGTCGGTGTGTGCCTGCTTCTGGTGGCCTTTGGGAATTATCTTGCTTTCAGCGGCACCATCGGTTCCGAATTTTTGCCCCACCTGGATGAAGGCGCGCTGTGGGTGCGTGGCACGCTTGCGCCCAGCACCGGCCCGGACGAGGGTACCCGGGTCGCAAACCAGGCCCGAATTGTGCTTTGCTCATTCCCCGAGGTTCCGCAATGCACCAGCCAAGTAGGGCGTCCAGATGACGGAACGGATAACACCGGCTTCTTTAACACCGAGTATTTCGTGGACCTGAAACCGAAAGAGAAGTGGCGGCCTGTCTTTCACCAAAACAAAGACGAGCTGATCGCGGCCATGCAGCGCGAACTCGACAAAATTCCCGGGGTCGTCTGGGGCTTTTCTCAGCCCATTGAAGACAATATGGAAGAGGCGGTGAGCGGAGTGAAAGGCGCGCTGGCCACGAAGATCTACGGCGACGATTTGAAAGTTCTCGAAGAGAAGAGCGACGAAATCGTCGGCATTATGCGAAAAATCAATGGCATTGAAGATCTAGGAGTTTTCCGTGTCCTCGGCCAGCCCAACCTTAACGTGACAGTGGACCGCGAGGCGGCGGCCCGTTACCAGATCAACGTCGCGGACGTGCAGGATGCGGTTCAGACCGCGGTTGGCGGCAACGCACTCACCCAGGTTCTCAAGGGCGAAGCGCGATACGACCTTACGTTGCGCTACCTGCCAAAATATCGCGATACGCAGGAAGCGATCGCAAGCATTCGCCTGCTCTCGCCTTCTGGGGAACGGGTATCGCTCGCCCAGCTCTGCAAAATCAGCGTGACCGATGGTGCTTCAGAAATCTATCGCGAGGGCAATCGGCGTTATGTGGCCATCAAGTACAGCGTCCGCGGCCGTGACCTCGGGAGCACGGTGGAAGAGGCGATCAAGAAGGTGAACGAACAGGTCAAGTTGCCCACCGGATACAGCATCGACTGGGAAGGCGAATATGAGAGCCAGAAGCGAGCCAACGACCGGCTGCTGATCGTGCTCCCGATCACCATCCTCCTCATCTTCATCATCCTTTACACCATGTTCAAATCCTTCAAATGGGCGCTGTTGATTATGGCGACTGTTGCTATTGCGCCCATTGGCGGTCTGCTCGCTCTCTGGTTCACGGGCACCAATTTCAGTGTTTCCTCCGGCGTAGGTTTTCTGGCTTTGTTCGGTGTGTCCGTGCAAACCGGCGTCATCATGCTCGAATACATCAATCAGCTTCGAGCTCGGCGCTATTCCATAGTGGACGCAGCCGTTGAGGGGGCTGTGTTGAGACTGCGGCCCATCATGATGACCATGCTGGTGGCAACCTTAGGACTGCTGCCGGCTGCTCTTTCGCACGCCATCGGTTCGGATTCGCAGCGCCCGTTCGCGATCGTTATCGTTGGAGGTCTCATTGCCGCCCTCATCATGAGCGTCTTCCTCCTGCCCACGCTTTATGTGTGGGTGGCGGGCGAAACTGACGTGCTGCCTGCGGGCGAAGAAGGGTTCGAGGTGGGCGAGCACGTGGATTAGTGCAGACAGCGGGCGCTCGAAGGCTGAGATCTGAGACCTGAAAGCTGAAATCTGAGAGCAAACGCCAAGTACGGTTTCTTGCTTTTTGGTGATTCTTCCGCTAGATTTCATCTTTCCCTGATTTAACGAGAATTGTCTTGACGAGCATTGATCTGACGAGCGGGGAGGCCGAAACTTGCCTCCAGGAGTGGTAGTTATGAAGCGGAGCTACATTGGGCTCGCCTTGGGCGTGCTGGTGGCAGCGGGAGCGGCGTTAAGCCTGCCGAGTTGCGGGCACGATCAAAAGGTGGTGAGCCTCACGATTACGCCCACAACATCTACTTTTGCGTCCCCGGGTTTCACTCCACCCCCTGCCAATCCCACGCAGCAGTACTCCGCGACTGCCACTTACATCCATCCCCCCGCCACCAAGGACGTCACTAGTCAGGCGACATGGACAATTGATAACGACGTGGCCACGATGTCGTCTCCCGGCCTGTTCAATGCGACCCCTCCGCCGACAGGCTCCCCGTCAGGCACGCCCGGGCCGTGCGGTGTCGCGGACATCTCGGCAAGTGTTCTTGAGGGTACGGGCGGGTCTAGCAATATAGTGATCGCGCTTGCTACCGTCACGGTGAACGATTCAGCCAACGCACTTTGTCCAGGCGGGGGCAAGATCGGGACATTAGCCGTCGGGGTCTCCGGAAGCGGGTTAGTGACGAGTCTCCCCGCCGGCATCAGTTGCACGGCAACCGGGGGGACGTGCATTGCGACTTTCGACGTGGGGGCCTCGGTTTTGCTTACGGCGAGCTCGGTTCCTGTATGGCAGAATTGTCCCAGCGGGTTGGGGCAAAATACTTGCGTGGTTACCATACCCACTGGCGGTACTGCCGTGAGTGCAACTTTCTAATAAGAATGCGCGCCACCCTGCCGCTACTCATCCGTTAGCAACTTGCCCAGCGTAGGCTTGTGCTTCTCGGCCTTCGTCTTCTTGGCGACGACGAGTTGCGACGGTTTTGGACTCCCGACGCGTTCGCGGGCCATTTCGCGGACGACCTTGGCGGCGGAAAAGATTTTTTTCTTACGCTTGCGCGGCATCGTCGTAATCCTCGCATCTTCGCACATTCAATGCGCAAAAGTGCAATAATCTGAGGTTGGCGTGGAGTTTCAGCCTTTCGCAAAGCGCGAAGGGCAGGGATCCGCCGCGTTGGCCGAGGCCTAATTTATGGATGAGCGCGAATTTTTTGACGAACGGTCCGATAAAAAGCTGGCGAATTTAAATTGTCCGCATTGTCATCAATCGGCGGAGTATGAGATCCAGTGGGTCGTGCGCATGAAGAAGAAGAGTCTGCCGCCGCGGGCGGATGATCGCGACCGGGCGAAGTTCGCCAAGGCGCGGTCTTACATGCTGCGGCGAGACGACGTATTGATGTGCAAGAACATGCGCTGCCGTAAGCGATTTGAGATTACGAGCGTGCAGAGCGTCGCCTTTCTGGAGTAGGGCGTCGTCGGTCGGTAGTCTCGGTCGGCTGCTATGCGGAACAGTGCCTGATCGACGAGAACAACGAACGTCCATCCGGTGTTGAAAGCGGCCCGGCAGCTCCGCGACTCGCTCTTCACAATTTCTTCGCCCCACTTTGCTTTCATTGCGGTCTCTCGCGGCCCTACCGTCGATGATTCATTGCTGGGGATTTCCGGGAAATCGATCGAACCAAACGACTGCTAGCTGTTGGCTGAGGAGCGGTTGGCGACGAGGGTGGCAGCGAGTCGGCGTACACTCTGAAGGAGTTGGCCTAGCGCTTCGGAGGCCGGCGCCGAAAGAGGCGATGGTTTTGTTGACGGAGCGTCGCTGTAGCCCTCCTTTTCCATTTGTGCTGCGGCGGCGGCGAAGCGTCTGGAGCTTCTGTCGTCCATGGCGACGAAGCGGAAGGCCTGGGCGAGCGGGATACCATCGGCGCCCGTCTGAAGGAATTCGATGTGAGAGCTGACCTTGCCGAAGACGGTATTCATCGCGATCTCACCCACGGTTCCGTGGGGAATCGGGCCTTTGGAGAGTACGGCAGAACCTCCGGTAAGAGAGAGGCGCTGAAGGACGCCCACGAAGCGGGTCTCATCGATGGTGAATAGCGCTCGCTCGCTATTAGGGACGCGAATGCGCGGGGCGCGCTGAGTCTTCTTCGACTTCTGAGGCCTTTTCACGATAGTCAGCATGGCAAGTGGGAAGCGCGCGGTCAAGATTACGGCGGTGCGTGGTCAGGTGCGGCGCAGGTAGCAATGTCCGTGCCCCACGCGCTCGTTTATACTGGTTAGTTTCGTCTGTGCCGTTTGATGCTGCTAGGGATGGGAGTCGATCCGTGAAGATTCTGGTTTGTATGAAGCAGGTGCCGCAGAAAGACGCTCCGCTGAAGCTGAATGAGGCGGGAACGTGGATCCGCGAGGATGTTTCCTACGAAGTGAATGAACCCGACGCATTCGCGCTCGAAGAGGCGTTGCGGCAGAAGGAAAAGCACACCGGCGAGGTGGTGGTCGTCACCGCGGGCCCGGCGCGGGCGCTGCAGGTGCTGCGCGAGGCGTTGGCGAAGGGCGCGGACCGGGCCATCCATCTCGAGGACGATGCCTTTGTCGGGCTCGATGCCTACAACACGGCGCGGACCATCGCAGCGGCCATCAAGGATGAGAAGTTTGACCTGATCTTTACCGGCTTGCAATCGGACGATTACGGATATGCCCAGACAGGTGTGATTCTGGCCGAGATTCTGGGATTGCCACATGCGACCATCATCATGCAGATTGAAACAAAAGACGGCGGCATCCGAGTGAAGCGGGAACTGGAAGCGGGGTTCTTTCAGTTCGTCGACATGCCTTTGCCGGCGGTACTGACGATCCAGTCGGGGATTAACAAGCTGCGCTATGCGACGCTGATCGGCATCAAGCAGGCAAAGATGAAACCACTGCGCAAGGTAACCATGGCCGAAGTGCAGTCGGCGATGGGCGGGAATTCGCAGAAGATCGAGAAGCTGTACGTACCGCAGAAATCGAAGAATACGGAGTTTCTGGAAGGCCCTCCGGCGGAAGTGGCAAAGAAGCTGGTGGAAAAGCTGAAGAATGAATTGCGTGTGATTTGAAAACGAGAACCGAGAACTGATCTTATGGACACAATTCTTGTAGTCGTTGAACAGCGCGAAGGGAAACTGAACCGCGTCTCGTGGGAGACAATCACGGCTGGGCAGGCGATTGCCGCTCAGACTGGATGGACGCTGGAGGCTGCGGTCGTCGGCTCGGGCGTGGCTGCGATCGCGGCCGAGGTAGCGGCGAAGAAGGTCGCCAAAGTGTATGACGTCGAATCGGCCAGGCTCGAGCCCTACACTCCAGACGCGTTTGCGTATGTGTTGAAAGAGTTCTTGCAAAAGCATCCGGCGAAGCTGGTGCTGATGCCGCATACTTACCAGGTGCGGGATTTTGTGCCGAAGCTGGCAACGGCCTTGCAAACCACGGCCATCAGCGACGTGATCGGGGCCAGGTATGAAGGCGGGAAGCTGTTGTTCACGCGCCAGATGTTCCAGGGAAAATTTGTGGCCGACGTGAGTTTTGCGGGCTCGGGCCCTTGCTTTGTGACCTTTCAGAATGGCTCATTCCGCGCCGATAAGGTCGAAGCGGGCGCAACAACGTCGCTGGCGCCGGTTGAGACAGTAAATGTCGCTGTTCCGGATGGCGTGGTGCGGAACAAGCCGGAGGAAGTCTTCAAAGAAGCCAAGCAGGCCGTCGATTTGACGCAGGCTGAAATTATTGTGTCCGTGGGGCGCGGCATCAAGGAGCAGAAAAATATCGAACTGGCAAAGCAGTTGGCAGATGCGCTGGGCGGTGAGCTCGCTGCATCGCGTCCGATCTGTGACAACGGATGGTTGCCCATGGACCGGCAGATCGGATCGTCGGGACAGACGGTCGCCCCGAAGCTATATCTGGCGCTCGGAATCTCAGGCGCGATCCAACATATCGTCGGCATGAAAGGGTCCCGCAGCATCGTGGCCATTAACAAAGATTCCGAAGCTCCGATTTTTGAAATTGCGGATTATGCCGTCGTCGGAAACTTGTTCGACATCGTGCCGCCGCTGATCGAGGAAGTTAAGAAGGCAAAGAGGTAGCCCTCACCGCCGCAAGCTTGTGGGCCGGCCCATCTTTACCTTCCTGCGTTTCTCACTGCTCCTCACGAAGGCCGGTCGCCGGCGGTTGGTTCCGGTAGATACTTTTGCAACGATTCCTGCGCATTGCCCTTGCCGTCGTTTTCCGCAGTGAGATCGTCGTATTCGCGTCCCTGGACTCGGGACCAGGCCGAGGCTCCGATGGGGCGCTGGGCCACCGATTCGAGATCGATGATTACCTGGGTGGGGAGTGCGGGTTCGAGCGAGGTGCGTTTCAGGTTCATCGAAGCTATCTGCAACGCATACAGCAGCAGGGCAGCGGTCTTGTGGTCTATTTCCTGCGTCAGCAACTGCTCCATCACCTTGGCCAGCGAGACCTGTATGGAATTTGCATCTTCGAGCGTTGGCAGTGGTTTGGACCACTCGTTTTTGTTTTCCAGGGCATCCAGTTCCGGCCAGTGGTAGCGGATGTGGTAATAACAATACTTAGTTTCGCGAAGCGACGGCGATCCGCATTGGGTTCCGTTCACTTTAATGTGCTGACACCGCGAAATATGGCTGGGATATAGGGACATCTGTTTCTCCGTGTGTGGAAATATGAAAGAAATGGAAACTGTTTACTACTTGGTACCCCCACCCCTCCCCCCCTCGTCTAATGAAATCATGGGGTTGGCGTGGCATAAATAGACTTGCCTAACCCAAATGTGATACGGTCGAAGGACCGTGACAGGGCAGCTATGGATGTACGTTAAAGGAAAGGTTGCGTAAAACGATGAGTGAAAACATACTTGGAGATCGGAGAAGCAGGACCAATTGAGAAAGAGAATCTAGTGGAATTTCATCTGTTGTACCAAGGGCCACTCCACAGCCAAGGAGCGCAAACACGTTCGCAATGAAAAGCACCAAATCAGGAAAGCATTTCACCACCAGCTAAGGCGGCTGTGGGAGACTAATCCCAATTTGCAGCGAGCGGCCAAGACTAGGGGAGATGTAGAGCATACCGCTCACTTTGGGAGAACTGGCGGGACTGGTAGCCCTCCACCGATCTCGGAAGATGAAAAGTTTCAATGGGGGGCGGAATACCTCGCTAAGACTTGGGAACGGAATGGATTCCATTTCCTTCCCCTTGTTACGCCTGAAATGTTCCTTCGATGCAGCCTTGAAATACTATTCTTACGAATGGAAGAACGCGACTATGTTCTTCAAGGTGGCGATATAGACGGTCGCATTCACGTACTCTTTGATGGGCTTCGCATGTTCCGAGACGGCAACGATCTGCCATCACGGGACGCAGCCCCGGATGCGGACGAGAATCCATTTTTCTGTCTTTTACAGGATGACACTCTCGTCTCAGACGTGAAAATTGACACAGGCGGGCTCTTGCTATTGCCCAATCAAAAACAAGCTGGCAAGCACGATGTGTACTTGCAGATTACAGTCAGACTCAACCCCACTCAGCCTAATACGTGGAGTTGGGTTTTTTGACTAGTTCGTGGTCGCCACGTAACAGACAGCGGCATCAGGCAACTTGTCGGTAGGTTTTGGGATGCAAGAGATTCCATCTACACGCGATCCGGTAATCGCTTTGTCAATGGGCATCTTTTGGTCGAAGACCAACACGGGATGAATGAAAAGAACGACATTCCCAGACTGTTGCGCCTTCACTTCCGGGGTGCGGAACAGCGCGATTCCAAGAGCAAATCCTACCGAGATCGCCAAACCGATTTTTAGAACATTCATTTCGCACCTTCCTGTGGGATTTGTGATTTAATCGGAAAAAGAAAAGCCACGGTGCTCGCCGTGGCCGTAGCCGTGCTCTGCTCATGCCCACATTAGGGCCGGAGCGTGGTGTGTGTCAAGACGTTCTAAGATTCATTCCTGCCAGTCGAACCAAGAGAATCCGCAAGTTTCTTCGTCTTTTCCGCGCACTCTTGGATTTTTGCGTTCAACTCTGCCTCTGTTACGAGACCTTTATCAATCAGCAGGTATTCCAATGCCTCCGTTCTCGCCGTTGCTTGAACGCAAATCTGTAGCGTCTGATTTACAACAGCAAGAAAGTTTTCCAGGTCAATTTTCTCAGCCATCGGAGACTCCTCAAAAGCGGTATGATGGGCGCATGAAGTCTATCCCTGATCCAGACACGACGCCAACCGAGAAGATGCGGGCATTCAGCGCGGGCCTACGCCAAATCCTCACTGTCTCCAAGGGCGAACTGTCGGAGCGCGAGAAGCAATATCAGGCAGAGCGAGCCACGATGCCAAAGCGTGGCCCTAAGTCAAAATCTTCGGCTTCGGGCCACGCTTCCGGTAGTAAGGACTAGAACGGCTCAGGCGTCGTAGACACCGATTCGTTCCCGCTCTTGCCAGTGAGTTCCTTGTAGGTGAGGCGCTTGTTAGATACCTGAGACAAGGCCAACAGAAAACGGTCGGAATCATTTAGCGGATTGTCTTTTGTAGCGCGGTTGTTGAATCTGAAAATCTGCTCGTCAACGTACCGCTCCAAGTGGAACGGCTCTACGGCAACGTAGGTTCCCTTCAATCCACGCTTCAAGAGTGACCAGAAATTCTCAAGGCCGTTAGTGTGGACCTGCCCACGAACGTAGGTTTCAGCGTGGTTCACTGTTTCGTGAATGTACTTCCACTTGAGATTGTCATAGGGTACGGCATCGTCGGAGTAGACTGGCGATCCGTACTTCACATTGTTCAGAATCTCCGCTTGCAGAGTCTCGCGCTTTACATCTGGAACCACAGAGGCACGAACCTTGCGCTCGTCGCGGTCCAGCATTCCCATGACGATAGTCTTGCCAGTTGCTCCGCCAGTGTGTCCAGAGTTCGCAGCGAAGCGCTCACGCCGATCCCGGTGCATGTTCCTGAGCTTTCCGCCAACGAAAGTCTCATCCACTTCCACGCCTCCGCTCTCAGTTCCGCCTAGCTTGGTTCCAATGTCGCCAGTCCTGAGAGCGAGTCTCAGCCGATGCAGCATAAACCATGCCGATTTCTGCGACACACCAATAGAGCGGTGAATCTCCCAAGAGCTAACGCCGTTCTTGCAGCTAATGAGTAGCCACAGAGCAGGGAGCCACTTCTGCAAAGGGATTGGCGAATCTTCGAAGATGGTATTAACCTTGACTGAGAACTGGCGGCGACAGGTACGGCACTTCCACCGCTTCTGAGTCTTGAGGTAATAGGGATTCAGGGCGTCCCGGCGCGGACAGTCGGGGCAACGCGGGCCATCGGGCCAGCGCATAGCGGCCACAGCATCAATGCAGACCTGTTCGTCGCTAAAGTATTGAATCGCTTCGAGTAATGTCTTTGGGCTGTCCATGACCAGAACTATAGCAGAATGGCGTGGGTTAGTCAAGACTATTTATGCCGTTGGCGGGGATTTTCTGCTTTGGTCTTTGAATCTAAAGGACTTATATTAAAGTATTCCGAAATAAGGACTTAGGGGCGGTCAACCTTCAACTCGCCAAATTTCGACATCCCGAACGAAGCCAGAGGTCCTGGTGTGCGCGGCGAAATGCAGAGGTCCTTCGCTGCGCTCAGAGGCTGTGACTTTTTTGCACCGCCGCCCAGGTTAGCGCCCAAAAAACGGGCGCGAACCTGGGGCACAAGAAGTTACACGCGCCCAGGTTAGCGCCCAAAGAACGGGCGCGAACCCTTCGACAAGCTCAGGGCAGGCTCTGGGGCACAAAAAGTCACACGCGCTCAGTCACACGTGCTCGGGATGACAATTCTAAGGAGTTGTTCGGCAAACTGCCAGGAGAACGAAAAAAAGGGTGCGAGAAGAACTCCGCACCCTTTTCTTATCTATCTATGTCTATTATATCAATTCCGACCGCCTACAAGGACAAGTTATCCGATTTTATTTTCCCTGCCAATTCATGGCCTTAGAGGGAAAATCGGCAAAACGGGGGCTTGACAAGATTTCGAGATTACGAGCCCGCCGCAAATCCGCCGATACGTGCCACGGTCAGCCGCAGGTATTTGTAGGGATTCACCGGCACGTCGTTGATGCGGACTTCGTAGTGCAGATGCGGTCCAGTGGAGCGTCCGCTTAAGCCGACGTAACCGATGGTGTCGCCGCGGTGGATGTATTGTCCGGCGGCAACGGCGAAGCTGGAAAGGTGGCCGTAGCGGGTGGAGATGCCGTGGCCGTGGTCGACCATGATGGCGCGTCCGTAGCCGCCCTGAAAGTCGGCGAAAGTAACGAGGCCGTCCGCCGGAGCGATCACCGGCGAGCCGACACTGGCGGAAATATCGACACCGGAATGGAAGGCGCCTTCTCCGTTAAACGGATCGATGCGCTCGCCGAAGGAGCCGGTGACCTGGCCTTCGACCGGCCAGAGGTTCGGAGCCGAGTTGGCGCGGACCCAGTCTGCCGTGGTGGAGTTCTTGGTGAGGCCAAGTGAAATGCCGACGCTGGCCGCGCCGCTCAGCGCGGTGTGCTTCAACGCGTAAAGCTGGTCGAGCGAAGAGTGGACCTGCGCTTCTTGAATCTGCTCGGTCGAGGCGGCCACCATCGCCGGATCGGACTTGAGGCCGTAAAGCGCGGAGACCTCGCTGGCCAGTGAGCCGAGAGAAGCCACCTGAATGTCACGTTCCTTGGCGACCTGTTCCAGGCGCGAATAGCGGTCCTTGAGCTGGGCTTGCTCGGTGCGGAGCTGGTTGTAGTGGGCGACTTTTAGCAGCATCCGGGTATAAGAACTGGCGATTCCCGTGAGGCAGAGGGCGCCGATCGCCAGCCCGGCCACAAGAACGTACAGATATTGGACGGGAATGGAGATCTTGCGAAGCTGTCCAGCTTCGTCGCGAGCTACGAAAAATATGTAGAAACGTTTACGCAATATCTTACTTCCGGGGAACAGATTTTGCTTCGGAGACCTGCCAGAGCGGAATTGTCATGCTCAGGCTCGGAATCCTGATTCCACCAGCTGCATTTAGGAGCAGGCTGGCTCTTGCCAAAACCACGGAACCAGGCAAGCCGAAATCCAACTTCGCTGCAACCGATTCACGTTGCAGTGGTTGGTCCGGCAAAATACTGTGAACGGCAAGTAGACGTTAGCAAACCTGATTCCCCCTGTCAACCTCACCATGACCCTTTGAGCGGTTACCAAGGCAGGGTAATTGGCGGTGCCCATCCGGACAGATTACCGCCGGAAGGGGGCATGCGCCCGCTATCCAGGCGGCAGAGCTGGCGCCCTGCAGGATGGGAAGCCGGGGTATAGTGATCGTCATGCCGCTTGGCGAAAAGAAGCTGATTCAGCAGATTCGCCGCTCCGCCCGCGGAGGCGAGTCGGTGGTGACAGGCATCGGCGATGACTGCGCGGTGCTGAGCGTTCCTCCAGGACACGAGTTGCTGGTGACCACCGACTTCACTATCGAGAAGGTGCATTTCCGGCGCGATTGGCATCGTCCAGAGTTGGTGGGGCGGCGCTGCCTGACGCGCGGGCTAAGCGACATCGCGGCGATGGGCGGCGAGCCGCGAGCGGCATTCTTATCGCTGGCCGTCCCCGGCGACGTTCCCCAGAAGTGGGTGGACCGCTTCCTGAAGGGACTGCTGGATCTGGCGGAGGAATTCAAGGTTCCGCTGGCGGGTGGGGACACGGCGCAGTCGGCAGGCGGGATACAGGCGGACATTGTGGTGGTGGGCTCGGTGCCGCGGGGAAAGGCGGTGCTGCGCTCGGGAGCGAAGGCGGGCGAGCGGATCTATGTGACTGGAGAGTTGGGCGGGTCAGCGGCGGCGCTGGCGCGCCTCGAGGAATCGAAGCCGCTGGGAGCGGAGTATGTCCGGCACTTTCGTCCGCAGGCACGGGTTGCGGTGGGCCAGTGGCTGCGCCAGCAGGGAGTGGCTTCGGCCATGATCGATGTGAGTGACGGGCTTTCCACGGACCTCGAACACATCTGCCAGGAAAGCCACGTGGGCGCGGAAATCGAGGCGGAGGCGATTCCGCGGGCGCAGGTTGGACTGGGGAAAAAGCGGGTCGCGCTCGAGTTGGCGTTGCATGGCGGCGACGACTATGAATTGCTGTTTACGTCCGCGGCAGCGATTCCCTCCGAGGTGGAGGGAGTTCGCGTGACGCGGATTGGGCGGACCACGCAATCCGCGGGAATGCGGTTGATCGGAGCGGACGGGAAAGCGCGGCGGCTCGCGGCCGCGGGATGGGAACACTTCAAGGGGAATTTGTAATTTTGTAATTTTGCAATTTCGTAATCTCGTAATTTTTCTTATGGGGAAGCACCTTTGGGACCCTGGGGGCTTCGCAAGTTGCCCCTTCGTTCATGATGAGACGGCGAAACTTTGAAACCTTGAAACCTTGAAACCTTGAAAACCTTGAAACCTTCTCCTGGTGACTTTCGTTACCTGCCGGTGGTGACTGCGAGGGACTAAAGTGAACGAATGAGAAAAGCATCTTTATTCCTAGCGTTCAGTGCGTTCAGTGTCGCGATGCTGATTCCAGCTTTCGCGCAGGGGCAGTCGGCCTCACGCAAGATCGACAACGAATTCGTGCAACAGCAATTTGGCGATCAGTTCACGCTGCTGCCCGACATTGCGCCCGCGTTCGGCGATCTGGACGGCGACGGCGTGGAAGACGTGGCGATTGCGGCGCGCTGCAAGAATCCGATGCTGGATCAAGCGGAGCACAAGTACATGGTGGTGGATCCCTACAACGATTTTTTTGGCTATGGCGACCCCAAGGTGACGACCACTTTCAGCGAAGGCGATCCGACGCTGCGCGGCTTGGTGGTGCTGATCATTCACGGCGCGGGGCCGGAGGGATGGCATTCGGCAAATCCGAAAGCGAAATTCGTAATTGTGAATTTGCCTTATAAGACGATCTCCGTGAGAAAAATGCACACGAGAAAGAAAAACGTCGAAGCGATCTACGTTGAAGAATCGGGCGACTTCGGAGCCAGCTCTGCCGTGTTCTTCGACGGGAAAAAGTTCCGCTACGTGCCCATGGGCGGAGATATGCAGTAGGCGCTTTCAGTTCCCAAGTTCTCAGTTCTCAGTTCTCAGTTCTCAGGTCAAAACCAGAGTCTGGGGTTTTAATCAGCTTGCCAAGCCTGCCGGCTTCCGGCACGTTATTCTGGCGCGTTTACTATTTAGTTAATATGCCGTGAGACCGGATTTTTTTCTTTGTCGATCTTTCAGAATCATAGACTTACGCAATAAATCCCGCAAAATCTTTGAGTTTAAAGGACTTATTTGTAAAATATTCCGGAATAAGGACTTAGAGGGGCCAGGTTTCAAAGTTTCAGGGTTTCAAGGTTTCAAAGGGTAAATCTTGCCGAATAAGCAAAGGGTGCGGGGGAGTTATCCGCACCCTTTGCTCTTAGATTTCTTCTCTATACTTCTATTGTATCAATTCCGACCCACCTGCTGGACAACTTTTCCGACTTTATTTTCCTCGCCAATTCAATGACTTACGCGGAAAATCGTCGAAACAGGGGCTTGACAGGATTTGCCAAAATCGAGGAACAGGTCTCGAAGGCCTTCGCCCAGGTTAGCGCCCAAAGAACGGGCGCGAACCTGGGGCACCTTGCACCTTGCCCCTAAAGGGGCGTCTGATTTTGAAGGACTCTACGGTATCGCTAAAGCGATACCCTGATACGAAACCGGACTTTTTCCGCAAGCTGCTAGACGGCGGGTTCGAGCAGGTCGTCCTCTTCTTCTTCTTGTGAGTGGCGGCGCAGGGCTTTCACCAGGTGCTTGGCCAGTTGCTCGGTCTGTTGGCGAATTTCGGGAACAGCTGTCGTTTCCCAGAGCTGGCCTTTCCGGGTTGGTCCAAGGGTAAAGAGCGAAAGGGATGGCCTTCCTTTGTAGCCGATTAGGGCGCCTTGGGGATCAACGTCGAGCCCTAGAAACAGTGGGTCGGGGCGGGCTAGTCCCTGCACGAAGAGGCTGGTGATTAGCGAGTCGTCGATGCGGCGGCAGTCGGTTTCGGAACCGGTGCAGTTGATGACGCGATGGGCGTGCAGGCGCTTTTCGGTGGTGGCGCCGCGTTCGCGATAGACGATCTCGGCGAGATCGTGATCTTCGGAGTAGCTGGTGATCCGGCCAGTGTGAAACCGGATCTGCCCTTCGGTTTCCATGTCATAAAAAATGTCAGCGATTTCGGGAGCGAGGCGATGGCGGTGGATGTCCCAATGGGAACGAGCGTGGCGCAGGAATCGTCGTTGCTCGTTGAACGGAAGCGACTGCCAGATCTGGTGCGTGACGGGACGCAAGCTGTCGACGACGCTGCGCCAGTCGATACCTTTTTCCGCGGCAGCGTCGACCTGATCTCGAATCAGACGGAGCAAGCCGCGCGTGGTTCGGGGAGAATTTTCATTCCAGAAAAGTGGCCAGGGCTTGGTTTGCCGGTGACGGCTGGGAATGAGGCCTTCGCGCGAGAGGACGTGAATGGTGCCGCGAAAGGCTTTTGACTTGAGCGCCATGATCATGTCGACGCTGGTTAGGCCGGAGCCGAGCAGCAGCACGCTGCCGTCCCGGGGCAGAATTTCGAGGGCGTTGGCCGCCCATGCGAACTGGACATAGAGAGAACTGGTCGGCTGGAGGCCGGGGATTCTGGGAGTGACGGGCGGAAAATTACCGGTTGCCAGAACCACGGCGCGAGCGTGCAGTTCGGAACCATCTTTGCGCTGTACGGCGAGTTTGCCCGGGCGGCGCTGCAGCGATCGAGCTTCATCCTGAATCCAGTGAAAGCGGTCACGGCCTTTTTCGGCGAGGGTGCGAGCAAGCACGCTTCCGAGATACTCTCCGTAAACCGCGCGGGGCGGGAAACTGCGCGCCTGCATGGAGGCGTCGTAGTTGCTTCTCGCCCAATGGAGAAAATCTTCAGGGTGGGCGGGGAACGCACCCATTTGTCCGGCGGGCACGTTGAGAAGATGAAATCTGTGGGGGGAACTGTAGGCGAGGCCGCGGCCGGGGAGCGAGCTTCGATCGAGGACGGCGATGGACAGGGAAGTGGTGCGACGCAACAGTTGCACCGCGAGCATGGTTCCGCTGAATCCGCCTCCGACAATCAGAACGTCGATTTGAGGACTGGCCAAGAAGAGCTCCCGCGCTGAATGCCCATCAATATAATAGACATTATAGCCAAATGGAAGCAAGTTTGGGGCCGTATAAACGGAATGTGAATTCCGCGTAAGTGCTAGTAAGGGCAGCACCGCGGTCCCATGACGGGCTGGGCGTGGTAGAGCGCGGATGCAAGCCATTGCACGTTGCGGGAGTGGGCTAATTGCCGTTCGACCCTGCTTTTCCGCCGAATACTGCGGCGAAATGGGCACTGGGACGGTTGTTGTGGTGAAATGGAAGCAGAGGCTGGTCTGACAAATGGTTTTCCGAGCAGGCTGTCCGGCCCTCAGGGGCTAAAGCCCGCATCTTTATTGGCCGGTAGTGGCACGGCTAAAGCCGTGCCCTTCCCAAAACCATTTATGAGACCGGCCCTGAACGGCACGGCTGAAGAGGTTGCGGAAAAAGTCGACTCGCTAAGGCCAGCCCCTAAAGGGGCGTCTGATTCCGATGAACTTACGATATCGCTAAAGCGATACCCTGATACGAGGCCGAAAAGCGATACCCTGATACGAGGCCGAAGTTTTTCCGTACGCTGTGAAGCTGTGCCCTACCCAAAACGATTTATGAGATAGGATCTGGTGATTCGATGACAAGCAGGTCAGTGGCATGGCGCCGCAAGCTTAAGGCGGTGGAACGCGACGCTCATGGATTGTGGCAAATCCTTAAGGCGGTGGTGTCGACGGACCATCCTCTGCTGGCGCATCTGATTCCGATCCGGCGCTGCAACCTGGCTTGCACTTACTGCAACGAGTTTGACGATTTTTCTAAACCCGTTCCTACCGACTTGATGTTGCGGCGAGTGGATCTGCTGGGCGATCTTGGCACTTCCGTGGTCACGATCAGCGGCGGCGAACCGCTGCTGCATCCTCAACTGGACGACATTATTCACCGCATGCGGCAGCGGCGGATTGTTTCAGGGCTGATCACCAACGGTTATCTTTTGACTGCGGACCGCATCCAGCGGCTGAACCGGGCGGGCCTGGAGTGGCTGCAGATTTCGATTGATAACGTGAATCCCGACGAGGTTTCGAAGAAAAGCCTGAAGGTGCTGGACCGGAAGCTGCAACTGCTGGCCGAACACGCGGATTTTCACGTGAATATCAATTCGGTGGTGGGCAGCGGGGTGAGCCATCCCGAGGACGCGCTCACCATCGGGAAGCGGGCGCTGGAGTTGGGGTTCAGTTCGACGGTGGGAATTATTCACGACGGCTCGGGGCAGGTGCAGCCCTTGAACGACGAAGAGCGGCGCGTGTACCACGAGATGAAGGGACTGGAGAAACGCAGCTTCACGCGGGTGAATGCGTTTCAGGACAACATCGCGCTGGGGCGGCCGAATCAGTGGCGCTGCCGGGCCGGGGCGCGCTACCTCTATATTTGCGAGGACGGACTGGTGCATTACTGCTCGCAGCAGCGCGGGTATCCGGCGATTCCGCTGGAGAAATACACGATTGCCGATTTGCGCCGCGAGTTCCAGACGGAGAAGCCGTGCGCGCCGCATTGCACGGTATCGTGCGTGCACCAGATATCGGTGCTGGATGCGTGGCGGGCACCGCAGCGGCCGGCGTCGGAGCCGGCGAGCGGACTGGTGCATATTGAGTAGGGCAGTACCCGGTACCCAGTGCCCAGTACCCAGTACCCAGTACCCAGTACCCAGTACCCAGTACCCAGTACCCAGAAAACCCCTTTCAGATTCAGTTTCCATTCATAATTTCTCAGAGGCGGACGTGGCATTCCTATCTTCTTGACTGGGTACTGGCTACCGGGTACCGGTTTTTAGAAGTAGGACAGTACCCATGTACCCGGTACCCAGTACCCAGAAAACCCCTTTCAGATTCAGTTTCCATTCATAATTTCTCAGAAGTGGCTGTGCCGCTGCTGCGGACGTGGCATTCCTATGTTCTTGGCTGGGTACTGAGTACTGGCTACTGGGTACTGTTTTTAGAACGTTGTGGCGACGGTGAAGCGGAAGGTTTTTCGCGGTTCCCGGAGAGTGTATCTGGAGCCGAGGGTCGCGAGCGTGGTCCGGTAAGTGTAGAGGCCGGCGGCGGTGTCGGGGAACATGTCGCGGGTGATGGGTACCGGCGGCGATGCGCTGGTGTCGAGGCGCAGGGCGTTATAGGCATAGTAAATTCGGAAGGGGGCATTGACGACCGGAAGCATGGTCTGCAGTTCGAGGCCGGTGGACATACGCGGAACCCAGTTGGTGTTCGAAACCGGTCTGAGGTTTCTGGGGATGCCGCTGATGGTTTGGCCACCGGAACAGGCGTAAGCCGAATTCAATTGTGGACAGCCGAACAGAGTGTTGACCAGGATGTCGTACTGGGTCAAGTTGGTCTGCAACTGCGAGCTGCGCAGGATGGGATCGGTACCGGTGTCGACAAAGGGCGCGATGGCGACTGGGCCGGCGATGGTGATGCGGTATTCCAGGTTGCCGTGCAAACTGAGGTCGCCGCCAGGAGTTACAAGTTGCTGGTACGGCACCGGGATATTCCAGCAGTTGCTGGCGCATCCCGTGGAGGTTGTGAGCACTGGAAACCGGGGGTTGGCGGGAACGAACGTCCCATCGGGGTTCCTGAGAGGTACGGTCTGGGCGCTGGGCAGGTAGGCGATGGGAGAGACGGTGCGGATGTCGAAACCGCGCAGATCATTTTCGCCACCCAGGTAGGCTCGTTCGAACGGGGGCGCAACCACTCCGGCGAAGCCCGAGATAAACGAAGCTTGAAGGTTGTAACCGAGGGCGTTGCGTTTGTGGTTCACGGGGAAAAACTGTTTGTACTGGACGATGGGCCGGATGGTGTGAACCGTGCCGCCGAGGCCAGCAAACTCCCCGCCGATGAACAGGCTTTTGCCATGGTGGGGGGAGTAGGCGGAATCGAGGGTGTTCATGGTGAAGCTGGGGGTGATCTTGCTGGTGATGATGCCGCTGAGCGCGTTGGGGCCGGTGATGCCTCGGAAGTTGAGATTCTCGAACAACAGCTTGGAAGCGTTGCTGACAGCGATCAGCGAAGAACGATCGAAGGAGTAGCTGATGCCAACCCGCTTGAAGGAACGGCGGCCGCGCAGCGGATAGCTTAAGGTCAGGCTCACGCCGGTGCTGGACTGCGAATAGTTCTGCAGGTTCTGCAGGTAGGCCGAGGGCAGGTTCAGATTCTGGCCGGTGGCAATGGCATACTGCCGAGCCTGGTCATAGCTGATCTTCCGCATGTAGACGTTGAAGCCGGCCTGGATGGGGCGGTCAAACAAGTAGGGCTCGGTGAATCCGAAGACGATGTCGCGCTGGCGGCTGCCGAGGCTGGCCTGCACGGAGAGTGTCTCGCCCAATCCAAGGAAGTTGTTGGTGCTGTAGTTGATGCCAACAAAGGCGCCGGCCAGACCGCTGACGCCCCCTTGCAGCCCGATGCTGTTCTTCCCCTTTTCGTGGACCTTCAGGGAGAGATCGACGGTGCCGGCCTTTTCGTCGAGGTGGCGTTCGGTGGTGTTGGGATCGTCGGGCTTGAGCTGGTCGAAATAGCCGAGCTGGTTGAGGCGCAGCAGGCTGAGCTCCCAGTAACGCGAGTTGTAGATCTGACCTTCTTCCAGCGCAATTTCGCGGCGGATGACTTTGTCGCGGGTGGTGGTGTTGCCCTGGAACTCGATGCGGCGCACGTAGAACTGCTTGCCTTCGTCCACGTCGATTTCCAAGTTCACGATCTTCTTTTCGTCGTCGAACTTGGTGTCGGGGACGGAAGTGAAGTTAATGTAACCGGCTTCGCCGTAGGCTTTGCGCAGGTTCTCGAGACCCTTGGCGACTTTTTCACGGCTGAAAATCTCGCCGTCCTTCATGGGGAAAAGGCTGCGCAAGGCGGCGACGTTGGGGATGGCTTTGTTGTTCTTGAAGGTGATGGTACCGAGGTGGTAGCGCTCGCCCTCCTCGATGGGCATAGTGATGTCGACGGATTTACCCTGCCCGGGCTGGAGCCACGGGATGTGAAGGCCGGTGTGTCCGGTGTCGTGGATCTCGGTTTTAGGGTCTTCGACCAGCACCTTGAAGTAGCCGCGGTTCTGGAACTCGGCGCGGACGCGTTCGGTATCTTCTTCGAGCTTGGTGGCGTCGTAGGTCTTGGCGAAGAGATTTTCCAGGAAAATAGAGTGCGGAATGCCGATGGGCTTGAGGTTCTTCATGGACGCACGCAGGGTGCGGTCATTGACGTGTCTGTTGCCTCGGAAGCGGATGTGCCCAACCTTAACCTTCGGTCCTTCCTTGACGACGAAAGTGAGAGCCACGGCGGCGGGCGGGATGGGGCGGACCTCGGTGCGGATGGTGGCGAACTGGCGCCCGTGCTCGGCGAGCAGTTGTTTCAGGGTAACTTCGGCCTTCTTGATCTTGGTGGGATCGTACTGGTTCTCCACCGAGAGCCCGACCTTGCGCTCCTTGAAGCGGTCGAGCACATCGCTGGTGGAAACCGCATTCAGGCCGGTGTAGTTGATCTCGCGAATAGTGGGCCGTTCTTTGAGGTAGATGTGAAGGATCCAACCCTTTTCGCTCTGTTCGCGCTCAAAGCGGATGTCTTCAAAGTAGCCCGTGTTCCAGAGGGCGTTGAAGTCGCGTTCGATGGCGGCGGTGTCGTAGACGTCGCCGACCTTGCTGAAGATGCGCGCCCTGACCGTGTCGGCAGGGATGCGGCGGTTGCCATGGACTGTGATACCGACGATCAGGTCCTGCTGGCCAACCACGGGGACGGCCAGCAGCAGAAGCGCGAGCAAGCCGAGGAGACGGTTCCAGACAGAACTGCGCTTCCAAACTCTTGCGGGGAAAGAAGATGGAGACCACGACTGATCTCTCTGCGGGCCCATTTCGCGGCCGGGTCGCGGGGCCCACGCAGGAATAGCCTGATGATGGCGATGAATCGCAACTACCTCGAAAAAGTAGAGTTAGGAAAACGGTAATTATACGGTAGTGAGCGGGAACCGTCCAAGGCGGAAGAAATCGCTTTTGGCTTCTCGCTCTTGGCTTTTAGCGAAAGGACAAAGGCCAAGAGCCAAAAACGGCTTCCTCCTTGTGAATTCCTCCCGAAAAGTCACGCCCGAAAAAGTTCCACTTCAACACAGACGGAATAGAACGTCGCCGCGTTGCCCATGTCCGTAAGTTTTTCTGAGGTCAGCACATTGATATTGCCGCCGCCGGGGCTGAATCGAGCCCAATCGAGCCGGGCGGCGACGACTCCGTGAGGCACTGAACCATTGCCCTGCGAATCGACGATTCGAGCCTGGAGGACGATCTCACCGCGCGAGTTGAAGACGCGAACGCGGCTGCCATCGCGGACGCCGCGCGCCTCGGCATCGACAGGATGCATCTCAAGATCCCCGATCCACGGCTCCATCTCGCGGACGGATGGGAGGTTGGCGAATGACGAGTTGAGATGGTTGTCCGGCTTGCGGGCGAGAAGTTCGAGCGGGAATCCGGCGGCTTTCGATCCGTAGCGTGATTCTTCGGGCGGAGTGAAGGCGACGACCGGATCGAGCCCCTGACGCTTCAGAGTTTCGCTGTAGAACTCCGCTTTGCCGCTGGGCGTGGGGAAGTTGCCCTGGGCGAAAGGGAGAAAGGGAGCGACAGTTTCTGCCGAGCTTCCTGCCGAGCTCTCTGCCGAACTTCTCCACCCCGTCAAGCCAACACCGGGCTTGACGGGGGCCCCGGTTCGCTCGGCTGGACAGCCGGGGGCGGCTGTCCCTACGTGATTCTTGGCGCCTTCGAAATTCAGGCGAATGCGAAGCTCGCGTTCCAACCGATCGCGGGTAATTCCTTTGAGCCATGGATTGGGCGACTCAAGAGCGCGGTCGATCATGGAGTCCACCGTTTCGCGGAAGCATTCATCTTCAAAACCCATGCGCTCGGCGAGCGCGCGGAACATGTCGACGTTGGACCGGCATTCGCCCACCGGATCCATCGCCTGATTGGAGACCTGGAGGTAGTAGTGACCGTAAGCGGTTTGCAGATCTTTGTGCTCGAAAAAAGTTGTGGCGGGCAGCACGATGTCGGCGTAGTCGGTAGTGTCGGTGAGGAACTGCTCGTGGACGACGGTGAAAAGGTCGGGGCGCATCAATCCGCGGACGACTTCATTGTGGTTGGGGCAGACCGCCGCGGGATTCGAGTTGTAAACGAACAGCGCCTGAATGGGCGGCGCGGTTAGCGAGTTCAGCGCGCTGCCGAGTTGCACCATGTTGACGATACGAGCGGGGCGTCCCAGAGCTTTCCGCATCAACTCGTGCATTTCGAGCGCTTCGCGATTCAAACCGAAAGCACCGCTGAGCGAGAGCTGGAGTCCGCCACCGATCTCCTTCCACGACCCGATCAAACAGGGCAGCATGGTGACCGCACGCATGGACATGCCGCCGCGGTCGGAGCGCTGGATGCCGTAGTTGACGCGGATCACGGACGGGCGCGCGGTGGCGTATTCGCGGGCGAGTTTGCGAATGTCGCCGGCGGAAATGCCGGTCCAGTGGGCAACTTGTTCCGGCGGATACTGTTGGGCGCGAGCCTTCAGGTCTTCGAAGCCCACGGTGTAGCGGGAGACGTAATCGGCGTCGAAAAGATTTTCGTTGATGATGACGTGCATCAGGCCGAGCGCGAGAGCGGCATCGGTGCCGGGATGGATCGGCAGGTACCAATCGGCGCACTTCGCGGTGCGCGTGCGATAGGGATCGATGACCACCAGCTTCGCGCCCTGGCGGCGAGCTTCTGCGATGAAGGGCCAGAGATGAACGTTGTTGCCGTGAATATTCGAGCCCCAGGCGATGATGTAGCGCGAATGCACAAACTGTTCCGGCTCGGTGCCAAGCTTGATGCCAATCACCGATTTCAGGCCTTCTTCGCCAGCACTGGAGCAGATGCTGCGCTCCAGTTGCGAAGCGCCCAGGCGGTGGAAGAAACGGCGGTCCATGGAAGCGCCGTTGAGCGCGCCCAGGGTTCCGCCGTAAGAGTAGGGCAGGATGGATTCGCAGCCGTATTCGGCAATGATCCGGCGCAAGCGATGCGTGATCTCGTCGAGAGCCTGGTCCCAGGAAATGCGTTCAAAAGCCCCTTCAGCCGGTGGAGCGACGGCATGGCCGGGCGAGGACGCCCGGCGCTCCACGGAAGCTGCACCTTTCGGCTTGACCCTTCGCATGGGATAGAGCACGCGGTCGGGCGAGTACACGCGGTCTAAATACTTGGCGACTTTGGCGCAGAGGAATCCGCGGGTAACAGGATGCTCGGGATCGCCCTGAATTCTGGTGGCGCGGCCGTCTTCGATGGTGATCAAAACGCCGCAGGCATCAGGGCAGTCGTGCGGGCAGGCGGCGTGGACGACGCGCTTCATAAGTCAGTACCCAGTACCCAGTTGCCAGTTCCAGACCCCGGTTCTGGTAGCGGACTAGTTTGGGCTTGCTCTGAGAATTATACCCATCGTTCATGAAATCAAATTCGCATGATTTTTCTGGGTACTGGCGACTGAGTACTGGGTACTGCTTCTACTTGAACTCCAGAACTTCCTTTTCTTTCCCTTTGCTCATCTCTTCCATCTTCTTGATTTCGTCGTCGGTGAGCTTTTGGATTTCGTCGAGAGCGCGCTTCTCGTCGTCCTCGGTAATTTTTTTGTCTTTCAGCGTTTTCTTGATGGCGTCGTTGCCGTCGCGACGGACGTTGCGTATCGCGGTGCGATGCTCTTCGAGAATCCGGTGCAGGTGCTTGACCATCTCCTTGCGGCGCTCTTCGGTGAGCGCGGGCACGGGGACGCGGATCAGTTTGCCGTCGTTCATTGGATTGAGGCCGAGGTCAGCGCTGCGGATGGCTTTTTCGATGGCGGTAAGCTGTGACGGATCGAAGGGCTGCACCGTGATCATCTGCGGCTCAGGCGCGTGAATCTGGGAGACCTGGTTGAGCGGCATCTGCTCTCCGTAGTAGTCGACGGAAACGGTGTCGAGCATGTGAATGTTGGCTCGCCCGGTACGGGTGGCGGCCATTTCGCGGCGGAAGTCCTCCACCGCCTTGTCCATGCGCGTCTTCAGGGTTGCGTAGACTTCTTTCAGGGCAGGATGAGCCATAGCTTGGGGCTCCTAGTATGTATTGAAATCAAAACCGTAGATTATAAACCCTGGACTGAGGTCAGAGGTCAGAAGTCAGATTGCAGAAGTAAAACCTTGGGTTCTCACTTCTGCAATCTGACTTCTAACCTTTGACCTTCTCTAAGCGCTGACCAGCGAGCCGATCTTTTCGCCGAGCACGACTCGCCGGATATTGCCGCGCTGGTTCAGGTTGAAAACGATGATGGGCAGATTATTGTCCTTGCACAAAGAGATCGCGGTCGAGTCCATCACCTTGAGGCCCAACTTCAGAACGTCCATGTAGGTGAGTTGCGAAAATTTCTTGGCATCCTTCACTTTCATCGGGTCGGCGTCGTAGATGCCGTCCACTTTGGTGGCTTTGAGGATGGCATCGGCCTTGATTTCCATGGCGCGCAGCGAGGCGGCCGTGTCGGTCGAGAAGTACGGGTTGCCGGTGCCGCCAGCGAAGATTACGACGCGTCCTTTTTCAAGATGGCGGATGGCGCGGCGCCGGATGAAGGGCTCGGCCACCTGGTTCATCTCAATCGCCGTCTGCACGCGGGTGAAGACGTTCTGCTTTTCGAGCGCGTCCTGCAGCGCCAGGGAATTGATGACGGTGGCGAGCATGCCCATGTGATCGGCGGAGACGCGATCCATGTCTTTGGCCTGGTCGGCAACCCCGCGGAAAAAATTGCCTCCGCCTACGACGATGGCCATCTGGATGTCGAGCGTGTGGACATCGGCGAGTTCAGCCGCGATTTCATGAATGCGTTTGGTGTCGACGCCAAAGCCTTGATCGGCGGCCAGGGCTTCGCCGGAGATTTTTAGAAGAATGCGCTTGAAGATCGGAGTGGGCATCGAGTCTCCAGGTTTCAGAGTTTCATGGTTTCAAAGTTTCAAGGTAAACCCATTCCAGATTTTTACCAATATTGAAACTTTGAAACTTCCGAACCTCCGAAACCCAGCAAAAAGGGGCGCCGCAGCGCCCCTGAATTATTCGGCTGCTACTTGGCAATCGGAGCCTCACCGCCCTCGCTGTCGGGCTTGGCGCTGACGAAAGCGATGGTAGCGGTGGCGTCGCCGACTTTGAAACGAGCGAAGCGGCGCACGGCGATGTTCTCGCCGAGTTTGCCCACCTTGGCGGCGATCAACTGCGAGATGCTGATAGTCTGGTCCTTGATGAAGGGCTGCTCCAGCAGGCAAACCTCTTCGTAGAACTTTTCCATCATGCCAGCAACCATCTTTTCGGCAATCTTTTCAGGCTTACCGCTGGCGATGGCCTTGGCGAGATATATGTCCTTCTCGCGTGCGTAGTCTTCCGGCGTAACGTCTTCTTTCCGGACGAACTTCGGATCGCTGGCCGCAATGTGCATGGCGATGTCGTGGACCAGTTCCCTGAAGTCTTCGGTGCGCGCGACGAAATCGCTTTCGCAGTTGACCTCAACCAGCACGCCGATCTTGCCGCCGGCGTGAATGTAGTGAGCCACCGAGCCTTCGCTGGTGACGCGGGTTGCTTTCTGTTGAGCCACGGCAGTACCGCGTTTGCGAAGGATGACAATCGCTTTCTCGATGTCGCCGTTGGCTTCAGTCAGCGCCTTCTTGCAATCCATCATCGGCGCTCCGGTTTTTTCCCGGAGCTCTTTCACCTGTGCAGCAGAAATGTTTGCCATAGTCGTGCTCATTAGAACCTCAGTTTCAAAGTTTCAAGGTTTCAGAGTTTCAAGGTTTCAAGGAACATTAGCCGGAGGGCCTATCGGCGTGCCAATCAAAGATTGAAACCTGGAAACCTTCGAACCATGAAAACCTGCTTCTATAAAACTCGACCCGCGCACAGACGAACTGCGCGGGTCAGATCTGGTCCTCGCAAATTCGCAAGCCCAGCCCCTGAAGGGGCGTTTTAATTTCGTAAGGCCTGCGGTATCGCTAAAGCGATACCCTGATACGAAACTCGATACAGAACTCGTCCTAGAAGCGGCGCGTCTCGGCCTGTAGCTCGTCCACGTCTTCCGTGGCGGCTGAGGGGCGCTTGCGCGTGCCCTTGCCCAACACGTCTTCCATGCGGATCTCTTCACCTTCGACGCCCGTGCCATCAGTTCCCGCAGCGGGAGCGGCAGTTGCGCCTTCGGCCACGACCTCCGCAAACACGACCTCAGCGTCCGGAGCTGCGACGACCGGGGCGGGCTCCGCCACGGCCTGAATGTCGGCCATCTGCTTGTCATCACGGGCATGGACGCCCTCGGCAATCGACTCCGAAATCTTCGAGGTGAACAGGCGGATCGCCCGCAGCGCGTCGTCGTTGCCGGGAATCACGTAATCCACTTCGCTCGGGTCGCAGTTGGTGTCAACCACGGCAACCACGGGGATGCCCAGCTTGCGCGATTCGCGCACCGCGATCTGCTCTTTATTCGAATCGATGACGAAGATCGCGTCCGGCAGCCGCGTCATGTTCTTGATGCCGGCCAGATTCGCCTGCAGGTGCTTGCGCTCGCGCTCGAGCTTGATCACTTCTTTCTTCGGAAGCAGGTCGTAACGGCCATCGGTGGCCATTTCGTCAAGTTCCTTCAGGCGCTTCACGGATTTCTGCACAGTGACCCAGTTGGTCAGCAGGCCACCCAGCCAGCGCTGGTTCACGTAAAACATCGAGCAGCGCTGCGCCTCTTCGGCGATTGCGTCCTGGGCCTGGCGCTTGGTGCCAACGAAGAGGATGATTCTGCCGTCGGCGGCCAGGTCCTGCACGAATTTCGACGCTTCCTTGAACATCTTCAGCGTCTTCTGCAGATCGATAATGTAGATACCATTGCGCTCACCAAAGATGTATTCCTTCATCTTGGGGTTCCACCGCTTGGTCTGATGCCCGAAGTGAACGCCTGCTTCGAGCAACTCCTTCATCGTGATGTTTGCCAATTAACCTCCTCAGTTGGTCTGCATCCGGGGTGAGTCAGTTGCCAGCGGCCAGTTGCCAGTGAAATCCACTGGATGCTGGCTGCTGGCAACCGGCAGTTGCATTTCCGGATTGCCATTCCCGTCCACCCCGCCTCGGGGAGGTGGGGGGATGAATTGAACACATAAAACAAAGTTTCAAGGTTTCAGAGTTTCAAGGTTTCAAAGATTCAAGCCAGCGTTGTCGCCGACCTTGAAACTTTGAAACCCTGAAACCTTGAAACCTGCTCACTACCGCTTCGAGAACTGGAAGCGCTTTCTGGCGCCCTTCTGGCCGTACTTCTTGCGCTCTTTGGCGCGCGGGTCACGAGTCACCATGCCTTCGGCTTTGAGCTTCTTGCGCAGTTCAGCATTGAACTCCATGAGCGCGCGCGTGATTCCGAGGCGCACCGCATCGGCTTGTCCCGAGACTCCGCCGCCGCACACGTTGGCCAGCACGTTGAAGTTCGCCGTGGTCTCGGTCGAGACCAGCGGTGACTTCGCGCTGATGCGCTGCGAGGGCGTCACAAAGTATTCATCGAACGCTTTGCCGTTAACCTTGAACTCGCCGCTGCCAGGACGAAGAAAAACGCGCGCGATCGCCGCCTTGCGGCGTCCGGTTCCGTAGTATTGCACCAGTTCTGCCATGGTTAGCTTCTGGCTTCTGGCTTCTGGCTTCTAGCCCTTGAGGGTGAAGACAGCACCGTCTGCCGATCAACCTTTCCAAAAGATCTTAAAAATCTCTCTCACTGCTTGATCGCTAGAAGCCAGTGGCTAGTAGCTAGCAGCTGCTTTACGCAAACACCTTCACTTCCGGCTTCTGCGCTTCGTGCGGGTGCTTGTCGCCCCGGTAAACCTTCAGCTTGGTAAACATCTGCTTGCCCAGTTTGTTCTTGGGGAGCATGCGCGACACGGCGTCTTCAATCACCAGCTCTGGCTTGCGAACCATGCGCTTCTTCATTTCTTCCGAACGCAGGCCGCCGGGATACCCGGTGTAGCAGTGATAGACCTTCTGATCGGCCTTCATGCCGGTAATCTTGATCTTCTCGGCGTTGATGATGACCACGTGGTCGCCGGTGTCGATAAACGGCGTGTACTTCGGATTTTCTTTGCCGATCAAAATGCGGGCTACGCGCGAGGCGAGGCGGCCGAGCGGTAGCCCGGTTGCATCCACCACAAACCACTTACGCGCAATATCTCCCTCTTTCGGGAAATAGGTTGACATCGGAACTCTCCCAGAAAATTAAAGAACGCTAATGAAGACCGCTGAGTGCCCTAATCCTGATTGCCGTAACCATGATCGATCCACGCAGAACGCGCGCTAGGTGTTCCAGGCGGGCAGCCGCAGGACTTCCAAAGGCTTCTAGAATAGCCCAGCCGCGAGGCGCTTGTCAACGAAGAGGTTGGGGCTAAACCATTGAATCATTAAATCATTGAGCCATTGAATCATTTGGACCGAGGGGCTTAACGACTCAATACCTTAATGACTCAATACGTCAATAGACTCACTTCCCGCCCACCGACTGCAAGCACCGCCCGTAAAGTTCCAGCAGATGGGCGGCGTATTCCTCGGGCTTGTCGGTGGAACCTCCGCCCTGGAAGCCGACTCCGGCGCCAGTGGTCTTGCCGTAGCCGGTGGTCATAGCGATGAACTTCATGAGATCGAGCGCGATGTCTTCGTCACGGCGGGAGCCTAGAGGAAGCCCGGGCGTTTCCATGATAAAAACTCCTCGTAAAGGGTATATTCCGCCGGTTTCCCCGGCCTGCCGCGATCATAGCAGAACCCTCGCGGATGGAGCCGGGCGAGTGGCGAGTGGCACATTCCGCCGGCATCAATTATCGGCGCTGTCTTTTAAGCAGGTGACCCGGATTGGGGCAATTAAATGTTTCCCGCATGCCGCCAGAGCGTAGAGTCGAGCCGTGAGGACTTTGGTCTATACGGTCGCACTTCAGCGGCGGCGACGCACACCAACTGGTGCTCTTCCAAGTCGCTCTTGGCGCGCTCCATATCGACGTTCTTGTAGGCCGCAAGCTCGGTACTGACCTGATAATACGCAGCCGAACGGGCCTCGATGTACTGGCTGCGCCTGGATTCAAGAGCTCGTTCCAGACCTCTACAGATTAAGCAATCCACGACTATCCCTCCTGCCTTCCAGCCGACCTGCGGGCGGCGGTGGGTGTGGCCCCTTTTACCGCTTGCGTTTAAGGATCTCCTGCTCGGCGCGGAGCCAGTCCTGTTCGTCTCGGCCGTGCTCACGACCGCGGCTCTCATATAGCTCGTAGGCACGCTCTTTCGTCCTATCTTGTGTCCTATCTTGGGATGAGGACGAGAGAGTGTCGGTTATCGTCGCCACGTTGCCAGTAGAGCTTTTCGGGACGACGACAGTCTGGGGCTTCGGTTGTTTGTTAGCGTTGCGATCGATCATTAAGAGACCTCCGGGGACTGAGGACTAAGAGGAAGGTACTTCAGATGAGCTGACTTAGTTCAGGGAACCTGAAAGAGGAGAGGAACTGCTCGCTCACTTATAAGACTACGCTGAATCCTCACGCATGTCCAATTGGGAGGTGACTACTTGCGGCAAATCTCGATCCCATTTTTGTTTGGGGAGAATCGCGACTGCGCCACTAACGCGTTAGCAGGCTGCGGAAAAAGTAAATTTCCGCTGGCCGGCCCCTAACTAAAGGGGCGTCTGATTTTGAAGTACTTACGGTATCGCTAAAGCGATACCCTGATACGAGACCGGACTTTCCCGCAGCCTATTATGATGAGTTCTACCCCACCTCAACCAACCCGTAACTG
>Ga0224555_1000273_pt1 | contig 77631 bp, 65 predicted proteins | sample 714S23034metaG_FD_180687 | JGI IMG/M metagenome (GOLD analysis project Ga0224555, IMG submission 180687) | Peat soil microbial communities from Stordalen Mire, Sweden - 717 S2 30-34 | ecosystem: Environmental > Terrestrial > Soil > Wetlands > Peat | place: Sweden: Norrbotten County, Stordalen... | reverse complement strand
ACCGCGTCCGTCGCAAACGCCAGCGACTTACTCCAAACGGCCCTATCGAAACCGCCCCGCCCGAAAAAACCGGACTCAATCTTGCCTCGCCTGCCGGGGCGGTCCCGATAGGGTTCTAACGTTTTTCGGGCCCTATATGGTGACCGAGTTGTGGCTACCTCTTCGTTTTTCAAGGGTTAACCAATGGCGCGAGGTCCGTCAGATCACGGTCAGGTCGCGATCTCCGCTCTTCAGTATCGTCTCGCGGACTCCTCGAGGAAACAGCGTGCAGCCCACCACGTTCATTTCCCTTGAAGTTAGAGAATTGTTTCCCTCGTTGTTCATGGACATCGTGACCGCACCTCCGCCGACCCATTCGAGCACTGGAAGGTAAATCTCATCTTTGCCAGACGGACAAAGGAGCACGAGACGTAACACACTCTTTGGCATGTCCAGGTAGAGGGAATATTCTGGCCCGCCGTAGGATGGGTCCACATGGCCTACCCTGAGGAGCATGTTAGTGGACAAGTGCCGTTTTTCAGGAGACGCGGAGCTCAGCCTCTCAAATCTCGCTTCAGGGTATCTTGTAATCACCAAGCGCTCGTCTTCGGTGGCGATCGCCTCCATGGTTTCCGCCACTTCTGTTTTTGGCACAATCGCTCCGTACAGGAAGGGGCACGTCTTCATCGCGGATTTGCGGTCGTGGCCAAGCGGATACATCGAGAATTGTGCGGGCCCTGCTGGGTCCTCAACGTCCACTACCCAACCTTTAGGCGGCTCAACTATTGCCCCCGCTCCGCCTTTCCAAAACCATACACAGCCGATGAACTGATACTCAGATAAACGATCGGGGGGAAGTATTTGTAGATCGATTTCGCGGGGCTCTCGTTGCGCACGATCATATGCGGTTTTCGTGTACCCCTTGGTTGTAACGAGGGCCCCTTGACTAACGCGAACGTCTCCAAGCATCCCAAGAAACGACTCGACGTGTTTGACGTTAACTTTGCGGCTGTAACACTTACAGTCGAAAGCAATTCTGATAAGACAGCCGCCGACGTTCAATTCAACGAGCATGTCTATCTGTCGATCGCGCCCGGATTTCAGTCCTGGTAGCTTCGCGTTGGGTACAACTCGACCATTTGGAAATCGCCGTTGCAGGGTGCCGAACACGTAGTGTTCGTACTCAAGCCAATCGCCTTTCGCGATCCATAGATCTGCGCCATCCGACACGAGAAGCCACCCCAAAACTCAAGATCGCAGCTCAAGAGGCGTAAGGACTCTGCGCGCTCGAAATGAACTGGCAAACCACGTGGCCAGACACGCGGAGCAACCCCTCTTCAATATTCTAGGCTTTCGACCCAGATGGGAATGGGGTTATGCGTAGGGACGATTTCCGGCTGGGCCGCTCGGTAATGACTCGGATTTTTGTCGAATGCGACTTTGCTGTCTTGTTCAGGGAATCTCGAATGGGGGGCTACCGCATGATTCGAGCGATCTGGTGACGGTGTTGAGCCATTTTAAGCTCACTGTCCCACGACTGATACTCGAACAGAGAGCCTGCATCCTTCTTGCGGAGAAGGCCGATGCCAAGGGAGCGGTGGGTCGCAAATTTGATGTAGGAATGCACCTTGATCAATATTTCTTCAACGCCGTCGTTATCAAAGTCTGCACGCGTGAGCTCATTTACGGTGATCCCTTGGTCCTGGCACTCGATTTCGACACTAGTATCGGATAGAACCCTTGCAGAGATGCTTCCCGCCTCAACAAGCTCTTGAATCGTCGTGCAGCCCGCTCGTGAGACTATTTCGCTTCTGTCTAGGCGCTTTGTCGGTGCGAGTGCAGCGGGGAGCAGCCTCAGATTCGCCACGCCGAGCCGAGGTGATCGGATAAAGCTGGTGGGCGCGAGTCTGGCTCGCGACGCTGCCTCGAGGATGGCACTCGTTGTTGCTAGAACGAATGAGACCTTGAGCTCGAGATTGTTCGACGGGTAAAAACCCGCGGCGGTTGCTGAGATGTATTCGCGACAGGTTCGAATTGACCTTTCCGAGTCCTTGCCATTTGTAAACCGGAGGCCGCCCTCTCTCCCATGGGCCTGAAGATCGACAGGCTCGTCGAGAAGCTCGTTAATCTTTTCGGAGTCCGCTACGACCTCCCAGCTGCCGCTTTCAAATTCGACGGTCGCGTTGAGTGGAAATTTGTCCGTCTTGGATGCCGTATCCAGAATGTCGCACAGATCGGTATTTCCCGATTGCAGTGCAGAGCGAACAAGGGCAAGTAGCTTGTCCCGTGACGCCTCGAGCTCTAGCTTCCGAATTAGATCCTCAATGCTTCTAAGCTTCTGGTCGGCAATCTCTAAGAAGAATCGCGCATTGGATTCGTTGAAAACTCTATCTCTTTTTTTTGAGTTACAAACTCTATGAGCAGGAAGAAGATTTGCAAGCGCGGCGATTGAAAAGTCCGAGGCCAGCGCGAGTTGGGATATGAGCTCGCTGAGTTTGCCTGGGCTTTTGGCTAAGGACTGGGGTAGGATGTGGTCGATCTCCAGATCTGCGTATCTTAGGGGCTCTCCGCAATATGCGCATCTCTTTGAATGGGCTGTCCATATCGCTACCCGCTCGATCTCCCCAACTTCTCGCTGCATGCAGTCGAGTCTATCGCGTCGCACTGGGTGGGCCCTCCGGCCTTCCGTTATGTTTTCCTATTTTGTTTCTTGCAGCTGGAAATGAAAATCTCCGCCTACAGGCGATGCCCGATGGTCCCCGCGCAAGCGCGTGCCTGAGTGCGGTACGATCCGTTGGATTGATATCCTAGGGTCGAGGCGGCGAAGGCTTGACAAAGAAGCTTAGGGCAAACGTTCCGAGGGATGTCGCCACCGAGGTGCTGTTTCTTTCGGATCGCACCTGCTGCGTTTGTCGGGAACGTAAGCCTGTTCAGATACATCACATCGACGAGAACCCGTCGAACTGCGATCCTGATAACCTCGCCGTTCTCTGTTTGGACTGCCATCATCAGACGCAGTCCAAGGGCGGGTTCGACCGCAAGCTGGACGCGCACCTGGTGCGACGCTACAGAGAGGATTGGATTTCTTCGGTGGCCGCCAAGAGGGCTGCGGCATTGAGTCCCTCCCGCGTGAGGAAGACTACCGATCCGCGAGGCATCCGCTACACCACCCTTCAGGAGTCAAGCGAAGAAGACCGTTATTGGTTTTCGGCTTCGTTCATCGAGGTAGAAACGGCAGACCCCCAGTCGGACGCAGAAACGAATTTGCTTATCAACGCCGCAGTCCTAGACCGACTGCAGAGGTTCCGGGCTGGGGCTCGTGATCGGATCAAATGGAAGCAGGACTGCGACCGCTTCGGAGATGGCCCCGAGCCTCGGTCTGACCAAATGCAGATCGACCACGAAGTTGTGATGTTCACGGAAGACATGCTCTCATTACGTTTGGAGACCTACCAGTACAACGTCGGCGCCGCTCATGGCAACGACTGGACTGTTGCTCTCAACTTTCGCTTACGCCCTAGTCTTCGCCTAGAACCTGCTTTCCTTTTCCGACCGCATCAGAACTACGCTGAGAGGCTCTCAGAAATATGTGTTCCGCGGTTAAAGAAACAGCAACGTGAAAAATGGGCTGGGTGGGGAGGCGCACATCCGGGCACGGAGCAGGATGATTGGATTGGCCGCGGTGCTTCGCCCGATGCTGCGAACTTTAAGACTCTACTACTTCAACGCGGAGCTGTGAGGGTTGTGTTTGACAACTATCAGGTTGCTTCATTCAGCGAAGGAAGGTACGAGATCGTCATCGAAAGAGGCGTCCTGGCGGATCAACTTGACCCAGACATTTATGCACTTCTTGGTTAGAATCGGGTGTTATGGTGCGCCTTTAAGCAACGAGCGATCGCGTGTGCCTAATCCTTGCGGGAAGCACCGGACCTGACATGGACGGCATCAGCGAATACAGGTTCACAGATAAAGGCACAATAGCGGAAAATCTAGGGGCCTTGTCCTGTATCTTTTCGGCGCCCATCCCCTCCTGTGCGCTATTCTTCGGCGGGGTTGTAGTGTGGGGAGTGCGATGCCTGCAAAACGCGACGTATTAGCGGAGATTGAGGAGATCCGCGGCAGGATGACTGCCGTTGACGATCTCGACAGCGGGATTCTCAAACTGCTTACAATCGTGATGTCAACCGAAAAGTTGAAAGACGACGACCAAGAAGACGAGCTTCATGCCTACTTTGTAGTGACTAGCATAGCCGCTATCGAAACGTATTTTCGGTGGCAGATTCGCAGGCTAATTGATTCTGGCAACGGACGCTTTCTGAACAACATTCGGCTGGATGATCTCCCGATCAGGCTGACCCACGATGTTGCTATTGCTCTTATAGGAAAGCGGCTTACAGTCGGCGAACTCGTGGCTCACACCGTCGGCTTCAGCAACTTTGAACAGGTTGCAGGTTTCATGACGAAACTGCTCGCCAGTGACTTTGTTCGGTTATTGGAGACAACTCGTGATGCGGACCATCAAGACGAGCCGGTACTGAAAGACTCTGCTCAAGTGATTGCAGATGTGAAGCGTGCTCTCGTACTCCGCCACATCATCTGCCACGAGGGCCAAAAAATGCACCCGATACCGAACTCGGAGGTCAAACAGCTGTCCTATTCCTGTTATATGTTTGTCCGCGGGTGCCAGTATGCTGTTGCCCGCTTTCTTAATCCAGCAGGTCCGACCACGCGGGAGGATGTTTATAAGGCGACATCCATGAAGGAGGACGCACTTCGGAGCAGTCTGAAAGCATTAGAGGAGACAATTGCGAAAGACCTGCATTTCAAAATGGAACAAGAGTCATTCCGCGCTATGGAAGAAGCGTGGGATGCGTATGTTGGGCGCGAAGGTGCCTTCTTCGCTTCAGTCCAAATGAATGGAAATCAGGGGGAGCTTGATGAGGTGAGAACCCGAGTGAGGCTGACCGAGAGGCGTATCGAAGAGCTCCAGCAGTGGCTGGACAGGATCGGGAAAACCAGACAGAGCTTGGGCACGCCAGAGAAGGCGGAGGAGCAACAATTTCTGAAACCTGGATCACTGCGGAACGACGATTAGGAACGGAAAGTCGGCCAGCGTCTGCCGAATTGCTCACAGCCGCCGCCGTAAGCGATCTACCTGATTTGTAAGGGGTAGTAGTATGACGCCTGATCCTGCTCGTGGGTTGTCGCTAGAAAATACGCTCCCGCCTTGGCCGCTCGCAGGTCTAGTTCGACAGACACTGATTCGTGGTCGCCGTTGATCGTCGCCAGCGCCGTTTGCTGGGCAACAACGCCATTTCCGTTCTGATCCTGAGTTACGGAGACAGCGTATTGGCCGGTAGGGCTGAACCGCGGGAGGATGATCGTCAACCTAACCCGCGCGGCCGGCAACGATACAGATTGCAGAGAACCCGGCTGGTTGCCTCGGATCGTACCGGTATCCCACAGGTTTACCGTTTCGGATACAACGGCCAAATTCGCCGATGTGAGTTGCCGGTGCATTCCATAGCGAGCGAACGTGATGACGGCAACGGCGACCACTGAGCAGATGGCTACAGCGGCTGCGAGCACCATCTTTCGCCGTCGTGAGCGATTTCCCTGCCGGAAGACGAAAAGCCGGCTCATGCACGTGGGACAGTTTGCCGCGTGATCGACTCTCGGGTCTGACAACGCGATCCGCTTCGCTCTTCGAGCCAGATCCCGGAGGAATGCTTCATCAGGGCACGGACCGACAGGAGTCGTTTCGCCGGCAAGCACTCGCACCTCGTGGCGTTGCGCAAGCCATGATTCAAGACGGTCCTCGGCGCGCGAGGGCCAACACCAACTCAGCCGCATTTTGGGGATTCTCCTGGAGGGGAAAGACTACGGAGCACCAACCCCAGTTCTTGAAAGTATGCACGACGTACCGCGCTGTGGTCCATCCCCAGTTTTCCTCCGATCTCTCGCCACGAATATCCGAGCCAGCGCCAGTCGAAGATCGATTGTGCGGTTTGCGAAAGGCGCGAAAACAACTGTCTGGCATAGGCTCTCTGTTCTGCCTCTGGATGGCCGACATGAAGCTGCTCCATATCGCGCATCGACCCAGACGGCAATTCGCGGCTGCGCTTCGAGGCGAGCTGCCTGGCGCGGCGTCGGATGACGCTCTTGATTCGCGCAGTCAGTTTCTGTTCGGGAGTATCGCTATGGCGGGCAAGGTATTGAGACGCATTATGAACGGCGTGGTCCATCAAATCGACTGCGGCATCGTGGTCATTGAGGTAAGTCCAGGCGCACAGGGAAGCATATGACCATGCTGCGTGAGCAGAGGTCTCCAACTTCTGATCGGAAGCCGGGTGCCCGGTCGAATAGGCCCAACCCCAGGTCAGCTCTTTCCAGTTACGACCTCTTGGCGGCATACGCGTATGTGGGCGTGGGGGGAATTGACCACCAGCTAGCTTGTAGTATAGACGCTCCCTTCGAGGCCAATTTCGGGGAAAATGCCGCCCCTCTGCCACAAAACTCCTTCTGGAGTGCCTTTAGTAGATATAGGGCCTCTTATATGGAACCCCAGGGGAACCAGGGCGAGATCCCCCGGGATTCGGCGGCACGGAATGATCCTCAACGCGACAGGAGCGACGCTCCCTTCCCCGAAGGAGTAATGGCCGTCGCTAGCTGGTTGAGAAGTTGGCGGAAGAAGCGAGAACCTTCCATTCTGACAGAGCTGCAACATCAACCACTTTCGAAAATGACCTTCTTGGCCTTGAGAAGATCGCTATCGAGGCGCCTATGGCAACTCTTCCCAAATTGCCGGAGCGTTCCCCAGAGTGGAGTGCGGAAGCCATGGCCATTGCTGCGCAGGCCAAAGTACTTTCCGGCCACAAACTCGAACAGCTCGCAGTTCGTCTTCAGCGCCACAGCGGGCGCCCGAAGGAAGCGTGCTGGCGCTTGATTATTCAGCACGGAATCAAAGGGCGGCAAGATTACCGACGATGGACGGAAGCCGAATTCGAGACGGTCCGTGAAGAACTGGTGAAGCGAACGATCGAAGAAGTCGCGAAAAAGGTCAATCGGACACCGAAAGCGATCCGCAACATGCTGAAGAGAAATCAGCTCAGCTTGCGCGAGATCCGGTGTGATTTGTTTTCGGTGGAGAGCCTTGCAAGCGCCCTCCGCGTTCGAAAGGCGGAGGTCGTCTTTTGGATCGAACAGGGATGGCTCCAGGCATCCATCGCTTGCCGCGGCAAGCGGAGATCCTACACCATCACGTCCGAAGCGCTCATGAGCCTGTACAAACAGCATCATGCCGATGTCTTGAAGCGCGGCATTCCTAATCAGGCACTCTTCGAGGCATACGTTCAGTACTGCTTTTCCCCGAAACACACGGTTGGAGAACAGCTTTTGGATGTCAGGCGAGACAAGCGTGAGCGGGCGGCCTACGCGGCAGCGACTGGGGGTGAGGCGGCCGGCGATGAAGAGGAGGAAGACGATGATGAACGCTTTGGCATCACGATGGCGGAATTGGGCGGGCTCGCAGGGTGCGAGCAGAGCCGGGACGAATGAGATTTGTCCCCGCTGCGGCGCACAAATCACTCCGTCTAAGTCGTCACTTCGAGAGATTGCACTCACCGCCGTTTGCGGGACCCTCGCGCTGTCTATACTCATGCTGGCTTACTGGAGAACCGAACAGTGGATTGAGCGGCAAAGGCATCGAATTCTGGATCGCATGACCTGGCGTGAGCCGGTCGAAAGCTGGAACCAATGAACGAAGCGCATAAAGGATAGGAACTTATAGCAACCAGTAGCAGCAGGAGTGAGAACGATGCGTACGGCTGTTAACCGAAGGACTTTCGTACTCAGCGCGAAAAGGGAACTGACGCCGGAAAGTTCGACTGGGCACTAACCAAATTGGTCGGATTTCTACTGGCAGTTTTGATGGCACTTGGTACCTGGATAAACTGCGATCCATTGCGAAGGACTGCGATAGTCGGATTGAATCAAGTTATTGGAAATAAATGGTATAAGCAGAATATTGCGAAGACTTGCATGCTATTGCAGGAAGGCTAAAAACTCATTTCGAGTGAGTTTCATTCATCGATTGCTCTTCCTTCCCTCTCTCGCGCAGCGAACGCGCATTGCCGAACTCTCTATTTTGCACCTTGGCCGCCAATGTCGCCGTCGCGGCCGTCACAGTCTTTGCAGGCGCCGCACCCGCTGTTCGATTGCAGTCTGACGTACACTGTTGCCGGGCATGCGAGCCAGACGATCCCGATACCCGATATACGCCCGCTACGCGACGCTGGGGGCCACTGCATGAAGAAGATTGGCGTGTTGTTCGGCGTGGAGAACAGTTTCCCCAGCGCACTGGTCGAGCGGATCAATGCGCGAAATCCTGCCGGCATTCAAGCTGAATTCGTTCAAACAGGCGCAGTGCACCTCAATCAAAAGTCTCGTTACGCCGTCATTCTTGACCGCATCTCCCACGAGATTCCGTTCTATCGCGCATTCCTCAAACACGCGGCGCTCGACGGAACGGCGGTCATCAACAATCCCTTCTGGTGCGCGGCCGACGACAAGTTTTTCAACTACGCGCTGGCCGCGCGGCTGGGCGTAGCCGTGCCGCCCACCGTGCTCCTGCCGCACAAGGGGTATCCAAACGGAACCACTGCGAAGTCGCTGCGCAACCTGGAATTCCCGCTCGATTGGGAAAGCGTGTTTGCTGCCATCGGCGAGCATGGTTTCTTGAAGCCGATCCACGGCGGTGGCTGGCGTGATGTGCACGAAGTGCGCGGCCGCGAAGAATTCTTTCGCGCCTACGACCAATCGCGCGATTTGTGCATGGTGGTCCAGACGGCCATCGAGTACACAGAGTATTTCCGTTGCTTTGTAGCCGGGCCGAAGAAAGTTCGCATCATGCCTTACGATCCACGGCGGCCGCATGCCGAGCGCTACCTCGAAGACACCACGCGCGGCCGGACGCTCCGCGCCAAACGGCTCTTCCGCCGCATGGAAGAAGATGCCCTCAAGCTCTGCCGCGCGCTCGGCTACGACTTGAACTCGGTGGAATTCGCGGTCGAAAACGGAATCCCCTATGCCATCGACTTCTTGAATCCAGTGCCCGACGCCGATGTGCATTCGGTCGGAGCGGCCAACTTTGAATGGATTGTCGAACGCGTCGCCGACTTGGCGATCGCCCGGGCCAACGCGTCATCGCACTCTCACGCGCTGCGCTGGCCCGAGTTTCCGCGCGCCGCAAAGCCCGCCAATCCTCGTGTTGCGAAAGCACAAACTTCGAGAACTCCAGACCGCAACACGCGCCGCCCAACCTCAGCGCATTTCGACGTGACTCCAAAATAGCTGGGCGAACGGAGTTGAACAGTCGACGCGGGAAACTACGCGTTAGCGCGGACCAGCAGGCAAGTAATGTTGTCGTGCCCTCCGGCCTGATTGGCGGCAGCAACCAGGCGCGAGCAGAGACCCTCAAGCGGCAGGTCAAGCCGCAGCAGGGATTCGATGAGCGAGTCGGAGAGCTCGCGGGTCAGGCCGTCTGTGCAGAGCAGAAAGAGGTCGCCGGGCTCGGTCTCGAGTTCGAAAACGTCGGGCGTCACGAGGCTTTGCGTGCCCAGCGCTCGGGTGATGACGTTTTTGAGCGGCGAGCGAAGAGCTTCCTCCTGGCTCATCTGGCCCAGGCGCATCTGCTCCTCGACTAAGGAATGATCAAGAGTGATTTGTTCGAGTTTCGAGTTGCGCAGGCGATAGCCGCGACTGTCGCCGACATTGAGCATCCAGGCGTGTCGCTCTTCCGCCAGCAGTGCCACCAGAGTCGTGCCCATGCCGCTGAGCTTCTGGCTGTGCTGCGAGCGGGAGAAAATGGCTTCATTGGCGGCGACGACGGCTTGCTCGGCATCGGCCGGCAGGGGATTCGCCCCGGGCCGGTTGGTGAGCAACTGCATCACTTCAGCAACGGCCACGGAGCTGGCAACCTCACCTGCGGCAGCGCCGCCCATTCCATCGCACACCACATACACGCCGTGCTCGATGGAATAACCGAATGCATCCTCGTTGGAAGGGCGCTTGCGTCCGCGGTCGGTAAGCGCCGCGGCCGTATAGTGGACGACAGCCGTAGCCAAGAAAGAAACCCCCGTCGCTCAGTGTACCTAAAAACCGGGCCGTAGTGACGTAGCGACAGTGGAAGACTGGGTACATGGGTCATCGTTCGCTGAGTCAGCCTGGCGGGAACGAAGATACATAGCGTACGCGAGCCCGGAATCGGCGCGATGAAAGTAGCGCGCCTTCATGGCTTCTTCGCCTTCGCGGATTCTTCCCTTCGCGGCTTCTCTATGGACCAGATGCAGCGGCGGGCAGCGGCGTTGCCGCGGGAAGGTCGAAGACCTGGATGGCGCCTGCGTTAAGCAGCGCGACGCGGCGGCCGGAGGGTGAGATGGCGACGTTGCCGCCGGCATCGAGGATGGGGCTGACCGGCGAAACCAGGGCGATGTTGCCATTGGCGGTGTCAAAAACCGTCACAGACTGCTCCTTCACGTCGCTGGCGTCCATGGGCGCGTAAGCGTAGATGGAGTGCGTGGCGTCGAGAGTCTCCCACGCCAGCCGCGAGCCGTTGGCCGCGACGGCGAGTTGCGGCCAGACCTCTGTGGGCGGCGCTTGCGACTTCCAGAGCGTTCGGCCGCCGGTGGTCATGGCCACAAGATTGCTCTCGCCGGATGGGCCGCAACCGGTCGCGAGGATCTCCTGCTCCGTGAGAAATTGGTCGTCAGGCTCGCAGGTGGATTCAACGTGGCCGAGCATTCTGCTGCCGCCTGTGAAGTAGCTCAGATTCAGCACCCACTCTGTTCCGCGGCTGTGCAAATTCTCCAGGTAGCCCTCGGAGTTGATGGGCAGATGAACGGCGGCCCGCACACGGCTGACCAGCATCACCTCACCGGAGTCGCGGCGCAGAATGCGAACGACCAGATCGGGGTGGTCCATTGTGTCACCGGAGTCCTGGTCGGCGGTGACGGAGGCCGAAGCGGTCGATGGGCTGGAGATTGCTCCGGAATCGGCAGCTTTTGTCACCGGCTCGTGGGAGTTGGTGACGAGGAAATGCTGGCTGGGATCGACTTCAAGCCAGAGCAGCGAACCGGGAAAGTCGAGGTACGGCTTGAGCGTAAGTGTGGCGTCGCCTTCGAAGAGGTTGTTCCGGTCGCGCAGCAGAAAATGACCGTTCTTGAGCGGCCACAGGTAGCGGACGCGATCGTGCACGGTCCACATCGCCTCTGCTTCAACCGTTCCCTTGGGCAGCGTGATCACCACGGCGCGAATCTGGCGCTCGTTGCTTTCCTCTCCGTTGAGGAGATCGCGATGCAGCAAGCCGGGCACCCGGAAGGTGAAGAGCAGCCGGTTCTCGTCGAGGAAGTCCAGCGAGGCCATCGAATTTCGCGCGCCAATATAGATGGCGCCGGGCGCGGTGAAGCCCAGCGGCTCAATGGGAAGGCTGATCGTGGGCGGCACCGACGGTTTATCGGGAAAGCGGTCGATGAGGAAGCGCTCTTTGACCAAAGGTGAGGATTGGGGCTCGGGCGCGGTTACGCTCTGCTGCGGAGCGGCCGGGTTTGGCGTTGGTGCGGGTGGGATCTGTTGCTGGGCGGCGGATCGGATCAGTGTGAACGTGGCCGCCAGCGCAAATGTCAACGCGGCGCGGGCGAAAAAGGCGCCTTGCCCATGGCTAAACCGCACGTTTCCGATTCCGCCCACCATCCATGAGTATTCTCGCCGATGCGGCCATCGAGGTGGAAGTGCGGGGAACTGAAGCGTTCATCCATTGACGTGCCGATGTGATGGCCGACCGGCTGCAGCGCGCCGAAGGACGGGACCCGGCTCCCGCTGCATGTGCGACAGTAAATGAGTGATGGCAGAGCGCACCACGGCCCGACAAAACTTAGCTGCGGGAACAAGCGGCGGCAGCTTCAGGTTTCTCGGATACGGCGCGTGTGCCCTGGCCGGGACTCTTTGGGGCACGGGATTCTATTGGGGCAGGCTCGCGCTGGATGAGATGAATGTGGAGCACATGGTGCTCTACCGCTTTCTGTTTGCCTGTGTGGGCATGGCTCCGGTCATGATCACGCAACGCGTGCGCCTCACGGCCAGTGAAACGAAAACGCTCCTGCTGGCTGCGCTCTTCGGCATTCCCATCCAATTCATGCTGCAGTTTCATGGCCTCGCGCTGACCACGGTTAGCCACGCTTCGCTGATGGTGGGCGCGATGCCGGTCTTCCTTGCGGTGACGGCCGTGCTGTTTGCCGGCGAACAGATGGATTGGTTGAGTTGGTTGGCCCTTTGCGGATCCACGGCGGGCGCAGCGATGGTGGTTTTGGGCGGTAACCATGCCACCACCGGGCGCGAGACGCCAACGCTTGCTGGCGACCTGCTGGTGATTATCTCTCTCATTTCGGCGCTCGCCTGGATTCTGCTCAGCAAGAAACTGATGCAGACGCACAGTCCTCCCGTGGTGACCGCATACACCATCTATTCCGGAACGGTGATGTTGATGATCTGGATGGCCGGTTCGCGGCTGCTCGCTCTTGTGTTGCATGAGAATGTGGAGCCGATGCCGTTCGCGCACGTGAGCACGACGGCGTGGGTGGCGCTCGGGATCAGTGGACTCCTGTGCACGGCGACGACGACGCTGCTATGGAACTGGGGTATTCACCACGTGCCGGCCTCGCGCGCGGGTGTCTTCCTCAACATCGAGCCGGCGTTGGGATCGATTCTAGGGGTTGAGCTGCTGGGTGAGAAGCTGGGTCCCTATGCGTGGCTTGGTGGCGCGCTGATTCTGGTCGGCGCCATCACGCTCACCACGCGCGGACACGAGCCGCCGGCCATCCTGGAATAGCTGCACCAGCTTGAGCTAGCATCGGGGTCATGGATGGGCCCACAAAGCCGCCGCAAGCGCAGGTGGAATCCGTCTCCGCGCAAAGCAAGCGGCGCGACTGGACGGAGATCGGCGTCGCCTATACGCTGATCCTGGCCGTGGAGTGGACGCCGCGCCCGTGGCAGCGATTGCTTTGGTTGGTGGCCGCCGCCGTGGTGGTCTTCTTCCTCTTCAGGTCGTTTGATGGCTGGGCCGCTCTCGGCCTGCGCGCGGCGAACTTCCGCCGCTCATTGTGGATCGTAGGCGTTGCGCTGGTGTTAGCCGGCATCGCAATCGCAGTTGCGGCGTGGAAGCACACGCTCCTGCTACCGGATGGACCCCGCGCTTTTGTCGGGACCTATATCGCGTATGCCGTGTGGACCGGCGTACAGCAATTTCTGCTCCAGGGCTTCTTTCTGTTGCGGTTGCTGCGTGTGTTTCCCGGTGAACGGCAGGCAGCGCTGGCGGCGGCAGTGATGTTCTGCGCCGCGCATGTGCCCAATCCTTTCCTCATGCCGGTGACCTTGATCTGGGGCTTCGTGGCGTGCCTTCTGTTTCTGCGCTACCGGAGCCTTTATCCGCTCATGGTGGCGCACGCCATCCTGGGGATCACTGTGGCCATTACCATTCCCGGGCCCGTGGTTCACAACATGCGCGTCGGATTGGGGTACGTGACCTATCGCTCGCACATGCATGCGTCTCACATGCATGTGCTATCGCATCCATAGTGACCAGATGGCGTCGACCGTAGCGTGAGTAACGGCCGATGCCCCGACTCGGCGCTGTGCACGCCATGCACGGCCGTAGAAGATGCCTGCGAGCGCAGCCAGCAGTACGTAGCGCCAGTTGAAGTTCGTGGTGCGCTTGTTGAAGTGAGCCACGCCGAAAAGGCAGGCAGTAGCGAACAGCGCGCCGTAGCGGCCGATGCGTTTTTCAAGCAGGTTCTGCAGCCAGCCGCGGAAAAACAGCTCCTCAGGAATCGCGACAAAGAAGAAAGTGAAGAACCATGCGCTCGCGATGGCCACGAGACCGGGCCAGACCTTGTCGATGTGCAGGAAGCCAAGCCACAGACCAAGCGCGAGAGCGATTGGCGTGTAAATGGCGGCCTCGCGCAATCCGATTCCGAGATCTTTGAGCCGCAGGCGAAGGTCGAAGCCGGTCCCATTGAGCTGGCGGATGAGGACGAAGCCGTAGATTCCCGCATCGAGAAGAAGAATCTTGTTGAAGATTGCCAGATGCGCCTGCCACGCGCCCTCAAACCAGCGCAGATCGACAGCCAGGCCCAGCGCGGCGAGAACCAGGAAGTCGCGCCAGTTACCGTGCTGATCGGGGTCGGCATGGGCCGCCTGCCACAGCAAGATCGCCACGGCTGCTGGCAGTAAAGCATACAAGGCGAACCACTGTGCGCGGAAAATGCCGGAGCCACACGCAACCAACAGATAGGGGACGCACAAGACGATGGGAGACGCGAGCTGCGCCCAGACAGGGAGGCTGCGCACGCGGGCGCCAATGGCCTGGGGAAAGAACGCTACTGCCAAATATGGGGCCAGCGTGAGCAGCGCGGCAATCAGGTTGGCAAGAGTGAGCATTTACGGTACATCCATTGTGCTCCTGAGCGCCGACCCGCAGCGGCGCACGAAACCTTGGTCACCTATCAGATGTTTTCGGTGGTCATGGCGCGGTGTTCTTTGCCGATACCTCCTTTGGTCATTCGTGGAGGCTCATTTGGCTCTTCTCACCTGGAACCACACCTGCTCGGTCGGCGTTCGCGCCATGGACGATCAGCACGGCGTCCTCATGGACGCCATTAACGAGCTCCGTCTCGCGCTGGTGCGCGGCTCCGGCCACGAAAGGATCTGCGAACTGCTCGACCAGTTCATCGAATTCGCGCGCATGCACTTCTGGAGCGAGGAACAGTTGATGGCGCAGACCGGTTTTGCTGGCCTGGAACTGCATCGCGCGGAACACCATCGAATACTGGCCGAGATTCTGCAGGCTGCGCACCGGCTGCAATACGGCGAGGCGCTGCATTTGCGTCCCATGTTGTGCCAACTGCACGATGGGTTTCTCGAGCACATCGAACGGGTGGACCAGGAGTACGGTCCCTGGCTCCGCGAGCGCGGCATTTGTTGATTGCCGCCAGCTATTGATCCAACTGCGGTCAAAGGCGTGAGCGGCGCTAGCTCTCGAAAGAAAGCTGCGCTGTCGCCCACGCCGGTGCGGCGGGCTTCGGCTCGGAAGCAAGCTCGTAGACAAGACGCTCGAGCACCAGCCGCTTGTCGGGCGGCGAGGAACGCAGTTCGAGGTCGGCGCGGGCTACAAGGCGAAGCGCGCGCGTAAGCTCGCGGCGGCTTTTGTAGCGGCGAGCTTGGCGGATTAGGTCGTCGGCGGCGAACGGAGGCATGCGAAAGCCTTGCCACAGTGCCTGCCAAATGGCGCGCGAGTCGCGCACGTTCTTTTCGAGAATCACCAGCATCTGGCGAAAGGTGCGGGCCAGCATGTAGAGATGGCCGATCGCGGCGTCCTCGCCGGCGTCGGAGCTGTTCAGCAGGCCCTGCAGCAACGCCAGCGCGCGCACGCGGTCGCGGGCGCTGATGGCGTCAGTCAGTTCATAGAGCGTGCGCTGCTTTGCGCTCAGCACCATGGTCTCCACGTCGCCGAGGGTAATTCGCCCGCGCCCTGAGGTGTAGAGCAGCAGCTTCTCCAGTTCCGACGACACCAGCATCATGTCCGCGCCGAGCGCGTCCACCAGTTCTCTCGCGGCATCGGCTTCCAGGCGGAGTCCGCCGCTTTCCTGCGCTTTGGCCACGGCCCAACGCATAGCGTCTTCCTCGCTCACCCGCGCCAGCTCCACCATGCCGCAATGCGTGCCCAGTGTCTCGGTTAGGCGTTCAAACCGATTCTTGTCGTCGAGCTCCATGCGGCGCGTGTCCGCGGGGATGCGCAGGAAGTCGGCAATGAATAGGAGCATCGCTTGCGGGTTCGGCGATTTGAAATAGCGGTCGAGCGCGGCGAACTCATCTTTCTTGGCGCCCCGCGTGTAGAGCTGGCGCACGTTGCGGACGAAGATCACCTGGAATGGCGCCATCAACGAAGGCGTTTGCGCGCGGTCCCGCACTTCAAAGATCGAGGTTGACGTCAGATCGAGATCGGAGAGGCAGAAGTCGCGCAGGTCGGGCGGGACGAAGGCCTTGAGCACGGCGGCTCGGCACCGGTCGAGGAGAAAGATTTCGTCACCGGCCAGCACGTATCCAGGCCGGAGCTTGCCCGCGTCCTGCTCGGCACTTTCAATCTCCGCGATAAAGCGGGCCACGGAGCTGAATCCCGCACCCCAGCGTAAGCCGCTCAAAGCTCACGCTCCATTTCCGCGCGCTTGCACGCTGCATCCGTCATGCGGCTACAGAATACAGGCCTTCGCAGCCTCTTACCAGCGCGGAAATCGCGTCCGGAATCAAGAAAATGAGCCACCCCGGCTGCGAAATCAATGCCTGGCTTGCGCCGATCCCTCGCCGGATGGTCGCTTCCGCACCGCCGGATAAGAGATCTGGAATTGGCTCACCACCACGCTGTTGCCGAAGCGAACAGATCCGCTCCAGGCCAGTCCCGCGCCGTCGAACGAGTTCGGAACAATCGTGCCTTTGAGCGACAGCGTGTCGCCATCCACGCTGTTTAAGCCGATTGCGGTGAAGGTCGTGCCGGCGATGGAGAGCGTGATGGTTGTGTTGGGCTTGAAGACTTCAGTCAATTGTTGCTGGTCGTCGATCGGGTGCCCGATGCCGTCAACAATCTGGTAGAGCTGGAACATGCACTTCTCCGCGGATAGCGTGGTGCGCCAGAAACGCAGCGAATAGCCGTTGCGTGTGCGGGGATCGTATTTGATGAAAAGATCGGCCTTCTGATTTCTCTCGCCGGCGCGATCGTCGGGTGATCCGGCGATGCCAAAGCCCTGTCCAGCCGTCTTTTCCGGCGTAAGAACGAATTTGACGCGCATATCGCCGGTGGGCGCATCGTTCTGATAGAGAAGCTGTGCACCCTGCGACGCCACCCGGAGGCCGTAACTGTTCACCAGGTTGTCGCCGGCAGAAGAGGTCCAGGTGCCGAGGACCGTCCACATTCCTCTCACGTAGTCTGCGTCCGGCATCTCGACAAAATTGCGGAAATTAGGATCGACCGTTGTGGACCTGATGGCCGCAGCCGCGACCGGCCTTGCGGAAATGGCTACCGTCTCCGGCCCGGGATCGCTGATGTTGTGCTTGGGCCGGATCGCGACTTCGATGTACTTGCCGGCGAATCCGGGCGTGAGCACGATTTGGCGCAACGGCTGGTTTCCCCGGCTCACTGCGACCATGCGCCGCGTCGAGCACTTTCGATCGTCGCAGACAAACCAGTCGATGAGCGACTCGTCGTCGCGCCCGCCGAGATTCAAGGCATAGGTGACGGCGATCTTGCCATCGGTCGGCGCGGCGAGCGTAGGGTTTCGAGCGAAGGTCGGCGCAGCGATGTAAGCCGGCTCCACGTAGATGTGCGACGTGACGTAGAAGCCGTTGGGTGCTGTAGCCCTCACGTCGGCGTACTCGGCTTGGTTGGTGGCGTTGTTACCGGTTACAACAATGCCTTTTCCGGTTGATGGGCTGAGCGTGATGAGTTTGGACGGAGTGGTCCAGTCAATTGGGGAGCCTAAGCCGCGCACGCGCGCCGGCTGCAGGCTTGCTGTCAGCGTGACGCCTGGGCCGCCGGTGCGGATCGATGCATTGCCGAAGGGTTCTGTGTTGGCGAACGGATCGCCCTGCGCAGCGGCAGGGCGCGCGGAGGCGTCGGCGTAGGTTGCATTGAGCGCCATGCGGAAGACCTCGTTGCCCTCATTCGCATACTTCGTGCGAACGTTAGCTGGGTCCCAGTCGTCGACTTTGCCGTCGGGTATTTCGCGCAGCATGTTCCAGGGGTTGAAGGCACGGGCCTCTCTGGCGGTGATCTCGCGCGACAACGTAAATGTGTGCGGGCCAATGATGCTGTCGTAGATCACGGCGGCGTTGCCGCTCGCGTCTTTCGTCTGATAGGTGAGCGAGTAAAGATTCTGGCGCGGTGGAGTCTTCCACACCATCCAGGCCACGGGCGATTTGGGCGTGTTCACCGGCATGGTGCAATGGATGAGCGCTACGGGATTGCGAAAGCCCTTGTAGAACTCCAGCCCGCGTGCGGCGCGGAACACAGTGTTGATGAAGGCAATTCCCGAAGCGGACATGACGCCTCTCCCGGTGGGGAAGTAGACCTCCGAGTTCTCCCACACGCCCACGCTGCCGCCGCCGATAAAGTCGTCGGTGCCCTCGACGTAGACGTTGTTGAAGTAGGAGCGGGTGGTGCGGATGAAGAGCGTGTCCAGGCGGCTCAAGAAGGCAACGTGCGAGTAGACATGTTTATCGCCATCGGCCTGGAGCGCAACAGCCTGGGTGATAACGGGCGAGCGCATCTTGAGGTTCTTCGAGGGGTCGCCCGGATACTCGTAGTCCAGGTTGCAGTAGTTCACCACGGTGAGATTCATCATCGTGAACCCGGTGTCGTTGACCATGAAAATGTAGCCGTTGTTTGAAGCGCCCTCCTTGTTGCCACGGTTGTCGGCGAGCACAACGTTGCGGCGGTCGTCGGTAAGGCCGAGAAGGGTGATGTAGTTCTTGGTGATCGTCATGCCGGCCTCAGTGTCGCCGCCACGGATGAAGTAGACGCCGGGCTTGATGCCGATCACGGTCGGTTTCTCTGGCGTGCCGGCGGGCGCGGCGGCGTATGCGGCCTGGAGGGTCGCGAACCTCTTCTGCGCCGGATCGTCCTGGGGCAGGCTGCCGTCGACGAGGTAATCGTAGGCATAGCCTCGCGTGTCGAAGGGAACGCCCGTGTAGCCGTTATAAGGAGCGCCACGCATGTTGTCCTGCGCATCACCGGGAGCAGCGAAGGCAAGAGCGGCGAAGCAGGCTGCAAGGAAAATGGCTGTTCTGCCGCGGGGAGGCTTCATTACCAACCCTCAGAATGTGGTCAGACCACACGGCAGAACGATAGAAGGGCCGCGGCAACGCTGTCAATGCTCTCGTTGTAGGTGGCTAGAATCCTTCGAGCACGTCGGCCACAAGCTGGCGCGCAAACTGGCTGGAGAGTCGCTGAATGGCTGCCGGGTCTTCCTGGATGAATGTCGGCAGGTTGGTGGAGGATTGATACTGCTCGCGAAAGACATAGTTGGTGTTTTGATAGAGGATTCTGCCGTCATGCGCAGTGAGCGTGACAGACGCCACAATGGTGATGACAAAACTAGACGACTGCTGCGTGGCGGCGTTGTAGGTCAGCGGCGTTGTGGTTTGTTTCAGGATCGTGCCGTGAAGCACCGCGTCGGCATCGTCGCCGCTATCGGATGTGACGCGGAAACGGGTGCGCGTGGCGAACTCGCGGATGACGGCTTCGGTCAACGCCTGTTCGGTGCCGCTCGCCTCAGTCCGCGTAGCAAAGACGGGCACGGCGAGGGTTTTGACGTCGGGAGGAAGATGCGTGGCGGCGCCCAGCGTGTGATAGCCACATCCGCTTAGGCTGAGCAGGGCGAACGCGGCCGATAGAGCAGCGACGGGCAGGAATGCGGGCGGACGCATGAGGCCATTCTATCTCGCGAGATGATGGCGCCGGCCAAACGGGCAACGCTGCCGAACAGGTATGCTGAGGTCCATGAGCTGGACGACGAATTGGATGGGAAGTTGGATTGGATGGGCGCTGCTTTCCGCCGCATTTGCCGCGGCCACCGCGCTGCTGGCCAAAGTGGGCGTGGCGCACGTTGACTCGAACCTGGCCACGGCGCTGCGCACCAGCGTGGTCTTGGTGTTTGCGTGGGGCATCGTGCTGGCGCTGGGCAAGCACGGAGAAATCCGGTCGCTCGACCGGCGAACGATGCTCCTCCTCGCGCTGTCGGGATTGGCAACAGGACTGTCGTGGCTGTGCTACTTCCGCGCGCTGCAGCTTGGGCCCGCTTCGCGCGTGGCGCCACTGGACAAACTCAGCGTGCCGCTGGTGATGGTGTTCGCCTGGCTGCTGCTGGGCGAAAAGCTCAACGCCGCGGCGCTCATCGGCGGCGCGCTTATTACGGCCGGCGCGATGGTGATGGTGTTTGGATAACAGGGACCAAGGCACCAAGGGACCAAGGGAACAAGTGAAGAAGTGAAGAAGTGAATGAGTGAAGAAGGGAACAGAGAACTGAACACTGAGAACTGACAACTGACAACTGACAACTGTCCAGCGTTCACTGTCCACTGTTCACTGACCACCGTCCTTATACTGACCACCGTCCTTATACTGGTACGAATGAAAGCGCCGGAGAAACCTCAAGCTGCGCGCAACGTCGAGCCGCGACCCATCGGGCCGCGCCGCATCGTCCTGACCGGATTCATGGGTTCGGGAAAGACGACTGTCGGTCCGCTGGTAGCCGAGCGGCTGGGCTGGAGCTTTGTCGACGTGGACGATGTGATCGCGGCCGAGGCCGGAACAACGATTCCCGAGATTTTCAAGCGCGAGGGCGAAGCGGCGTTTCGCGAACGGGAGCGGAAGACAATTGCGCGGCTCGCGAGCGATGACGGGCTGGTACTAGCGCTCGGCGGCGGAGCCATCGAAGATCCCGCGACTCGCGAGCTGCTGCTGAGCGCGGCCGAGACTCTGATGGTTCACCTTGAGGTCGAGCTCGAGACGGCGCTCGAGCGCTGCCGCGGCTCGGAGCTTCTGCGGCCTGTTCTTGCCGATCAGGCCAAACTGGCCAGCCGCTACGAGCGCCGCCTTCCGCTCTACCGCATGGCGCATGTCACGCTCAACGTCGACTCGCTGACTCTGGACCAGGTTGCGGAGGCGATTGTGCACGCCGCAGAGTGAAAAGAAGCTGAGGACTCCGCTCCTCGTTGGTCTGCACGCCCCTCATGCCTTTTTTCTAGCGCCAACCGAGGGCTGGAGCGACCAGGGTCAGAATCGCCTCCATGACATGCACATTGTAGGCAACGCCCAGTTGGTTTGGGACGGTTAGCAAGAGCATATCTGCCTCCGCAATCGCCTCGTCTTTCCTGAGCTGGTCAATCAAAATGTCCGGCTCAGCAGCGTAGCTGCGGCCGAAGATCGCCCGCGTGGTTTCGTCAAGAAAGCCGATCTTGTCGTCTTCCTGACCGTCGCGTCCAAACCAGGCGCGATCGCGGTCATCGATCAACGCGAAGATACTGCGACTGACAGAGACGCGCGGAGGGCGAGCGTGGCCAGCCTCTTTCCAGGCTGCGCGGAAGGAGCGAATCTGCGCTGCTTGCTGAATGTGGAGCGGCTCGCCGGTCTCGTCGAATTTGAGAGTTGAGGTCTGCATGTTCATTCCCAGCTTGGCGGCCCACGCAGCCGTCGCGTTGGAGGCAGACCCCCACCAGATCCGATCACGCAATCCTTCGGAGTAAGGCTCAAGACGCAGAAGCCCAGGCGGATTGGGAAACATCGGACGCGGATTGGGCTTAGCGAAGCCCTTGCCGCCGAGCAACTCGAGAAATTCTTCGGTATGCCGCCGGGCCATAGCCGCATCGTCCTCGCCTTCAATGGGGCGGTGACCAAAATAGCGCCAACCATCGATCACCTGCTCAGGTGAGCCGCGGCTGATTCCCAACTGCAGTCGACCGCCAGCGATCAGGTCCGCAGCGCCGGCGTCCTCTGCCATGTAATGAGGATTCTCATACCGCATGTCGATGACCGCGGTGCCGATTTCAATCTTTCGCGTTTTGGCGCCGACCGCCGCAAGCAGTGGAAACGGCGATGCCAGCTGCCGCGCGAAATGATGAACACGGAAGTAGGCTCCGTCCATTCCCAGGCGCTCAGCCTCTACGGCGAGATCGATGGACTGCAGGAGTGCGTCAGCCGCAGAGCGCGTTTCCGACTGCGGCGAAGGTGTCCAATGACCGAATGAGAGGAAGCCAATTCTCTTCATACAATCCAGTTTCCCATCCCCTGCCGGGAGGAAGGCCGATCTCTTAAAACCTCGCCCTCCGTTTGGCAGGGCTCGGGTTTGGAGCGCCACCGCAAAAAGGCAGGGATCAGGGGCCAGGAATTAGGGATTAGAAAGACAGGGAACAGGGAGAAGCGGGTGAGCTGAGCCGGCGAAGTTGAATTCTGGAGAGATTGAATTTATGAGAAATGCTGCCAGCCTTGGGGAATGAGGGGAATTGCGCCCTTCGGTGTGAGGAGGATGATGGGTGGGGCGGAGGGTTGCCCGATTCCTTTGCGCCCGGCCCCTTTACCCGCGGCCCATTCGGATGCGGCGACGATGCGGCCGATCTGCGTGACGGGAACGCCTTCAATGGAGCTAGGCACGCGTGCGGCGGGCGGCGCGGTGAAAAGGAGTTCGTAGTCTTCTCCGCCATTGAGAGCCTGGGCGGGGGTTGCTCCGGGAGCGAAGGGCAGAGCGGCGGCGTCAAGCTCCGCGGCAACGCCGGATTCGGCGCAGAGGTGGGCGAGGTCGGTGGACAGGCCGTCGCTCAAGTCGATGGCGGCGGTGGCCATGGCATTGCGCGCGAGCCAGAGGCCCTGCGCGACGCGCGGTGTGGGGTAGAGGTGCGGCGTGAGCAGCGCCATCAAGCGCGGAGGAATGCGTGGAAGCGCCGATCGCTTTGGCCGTGGTCGCGCGCGTTTGAGGGCGGCCGCGAGTTTCGTGAGCTGTTGTAGGCCGACCGCGGCGGCGCCCAGGCTGCCGGTGACATAGATGAGGTCGCCGGGGCGCGCGCCGGAGCGGAGAAGAGCCTCTCCCTGCGGGACCGCGCCAGTGAGGACAACGTCGGCGACAGCGAGAGTGGACTCGGCAAGGTCGCCGCCGGCGAGCGGAACCTGATGAGCCTGCGCGAGGGAGAGAAAGCCGTCAAGGAAACGATCGATCCAGGGGCCCTGGGCGGAAGGCGAGATTTTCGCATTCCGGACGCCCCGCGCTGTTGGTTTTTGCACGAGTTCCTGCGGCAGAGCCAGCGACAGAAACGCAGCCACGGGGCGAGCGCCCATGGCGGCCAGATCGCTGAGTCCGCGAGCGAGGGCGCGGTGGCCGACGGACTCTGCAGGGTGCCAGTCGAGGCGGAAGTGGCGGCCGGCGATCGAAAGATCGGTGGTGACGGCGAATTCTTCGCCGGGGCCGGGACGAAGGATGGCGCAGTCGTCGCCAATTCCGAGACGCAGCTCGGGAGCTTGGGTTTGGGAGGCGCGGAGGCGAATCTTGTGGAGGAGGCCCAGCTCGCCCATCCGCGAGGGGTTCGATTCTTTCGGCGTGCGCGGCATCCTATGAGGATAGGATACGGCGCGGTAAGACGGAGCCGGGGCCCGGAATCGATACACATTCCGGGGTGCGTTCAACAGAACCGATGGGCAGCCGATAGTACTGTCAGGGGCGGGCGCGAGCCGCGGATTCCTGCGCGTAAGTAGCTTTTGGTTCAACGAGAAGGCACGCGGAGGATCGTTACAAAGCCTTTAGGCCACTCGGGGTGCCTAACGTAATGATCCGGCCAGCTTTTTATTGACCCCGGGAAAGGCGGTCTGCTAGGCTTTAGCAACGTTCTCGTAACTGCTCCAGTGGAGCGCTAAGGTTCTTATGTGGGTTGTAAAGGCCCGCAGCTGATCGACTTCCCCCGATCTGGAATCTTCAGGACTGGCGGGTCGCCGGGGATTGCAGGCAAAGATGCTACGCAGGCGATATTACATACTTTTTGTTGCGCGAGATGAGGACGGCCAACTACGGAAGATTCCGCTTCCGCTGAAGTATGTGTACGGATTTGTGGCCGCGGCAATCGTGGGAGCGTTCACGATTGTGGGCTTGGCCGGATCGTACACGCGCATGCTTCTCAAAACCGAAAGCTACAACCAGGTGAGGGCGGATCGCGAGACGCTGCGCCAGAATTACCAGCGCATGGCAGAGATTGCGCACAATCGCAGCGTGCAGGTAGCAAGCTTGGGCGCGCTGGCCAATGAAGTGTCGGCGCTGTACGGGCTGAGACAGAACAGGCTGCAGGCGGCCCCTGAACCGAAGCCCACGGCTACGCCCGGCAAGGCAGCACCGGCTCCGGCGACGCAGGCGCAGACAGACGACGTGAACCAGCAGCAGGTTGCCAACTCCATCGATATGTTCTATGCGCTGCGCGCCGAAGCGATGTCGGGCGAGGTTTCGCGGGCGCTCGAGGGCGGGCTCACCTCCAACTTTATCGGCGACTGGACGGAGCTGGCCGATGCGCCGTCGATGTGGCCGGTCGAGGGCCGCGTAGCCTCCAGCTTCGGCGAGCGCGAAGATCCCATCAACGGCGAAGGCGCGTTCCACACCGGAGTCGACATCGACGCGCCCTACGGAACGCCGGTGCGCGCCTCGGCCGATGGCACCGTGACCGGAGCGCAGATGGGCGCCGGCTACGGGCGCGAGGTGACCTTGGATCACGGGCACGACGTGATCACGCTCTATGGGCATCTTTCTGCGGCCGCGGTCTATCCGGGGCAGCACGTAACGCGTGGCGAAATCATCGGCTATGTGGGCGAGTCGGGACGCGCGACGGGTCCCCACCTGCACTACGAGGTGCGCCTGCACAATGTGCCGGTCAATCCATATCGGTATTTGCGTGTTACCTACGAGCAGGCTGTGAACCTGTACGGCGATTCGTCACCGGGCCAATAAGCGAAGTTTTTCTAAGGTGGTCGAGACGGCTCCCGCAAGCGGGGGCCGTTTTGTTTTGTGGAGGTTTGCAACGATCCTGCGTGCCTTTAAGTGGTATCGTTAACAGGTTGCGTTTTTGGGGAGGATTTTGATGCGTTTTCGTCTTAGCTATTTTGCCATTCTGCTTGCCTTCGCGATTCCCGCAACAGCTCAGGACCACTCCGCCGACGTGCAAACTGCGTTTGCCCGCGCCCAGCACCTGAAGCACGGAATCAACGCCTCGAGTTGGTTCGCGGCATCGCGCGATTATTCGACGGAGCATCTCGAGAGCTACACCGACGACGCGGACATCGCGCTGATCGCGAAGATGGGATTCGATCATGTGCGAGTGAGCATCGATCCCATGCCGCTGGCGGCGTCGCTGTACGGCTTTCCGGGGCCGAACAGCGATTTTCTCCCGTACCTCGATCATGCCGTGGACACCATGCTGGCCGACGGCCTGGCCGTGATCATCGACATTCATCCCAGCGACGATTTCAAGCAGCAGCTGGGCTCGAGCAGCGATGCCGTGGAGCGGTTCACCATGCTCTGGCGAAGGATCGCCGCGCACTATGCCGATCGCGATCCGGACCGCGTGTTCTTCGAGATTCTGAACGAGCCGGAGATGCACGATGCGTACCGGTGGGCGGGGATCCAGGCGCATGTGGCCGAGGCCATCCGGCAGGGGGCGCCGCACCACACCGTCATTGTTGAGGGTGCGAACTGGGCGGATATCTGGGACCTCATGGCCATTGAGCCGCTGGCCGACGGCAACGTGATCTACAACTTCCATTTCTATGAGCCGCACGAGTTCACGCACCAGGGCGCGACCTGGAGCGTGCCGTATTGGGTGTACACGCATGACGTTCCCTATCCGCCGGCAGAAAGCGCGATGCAGGATGTGCTGAAGCAGGTTCCCGACGCGGTGGATCGCTACGATATGCAGAAGTATTTTCTCGACGGGTGGAACGCGCACCGGATTCAGATGATGATCGACAATGCGGCGGCGTGGGGGCGCGACCATCATGTGCCGCTGATCTGCAATGAGTTTGGAGTGATCCGCGGCGCACACCAGAGAGGGCCCGACCCGGTGTCGCGCGCCAATTGGCTGCACGACGTGCGCACGGCGCTCGAGACCGACGGCATCGGCTGGGCGATGTGGGATTATCGCGGCAATTTTGGCGTAGTGACCAAGGAGAAAGGGCAGCCGGCGCAGGTGGACGACTCGGTGGTCAAGGCGCTGGGACTGCAGGGACACTGATTCCGCGCGGCCGCGGAGGCCATCTTCATTTTTGTCGCTGCTCGTTGGGCTTGTCGAGGAATTGCTCGAGGCGATCAAGCTTGCGATCCCACCCGGGACGGCGCGCGCGCAACCATTCTTCGGCCGCCCGCAGGCCCGAGGCCTCAACGCGGCAACTGCGCACGCGGCCCAGTTTCTCGGTCTTCACGAGTCCAGCTTGCTGCAACATCTGCAGATGCTGCACCACCGCGGCGGCTAGCGGTTTTGCGCCAGGCTCACGATGCGCTCCGAGACCGATTCGATGATTTGCTCGTGAACCTCGTCGATGCTAAGGTCGCCTTCGATCAGGACGACGCGCTCGGGCTCGCGGGTGGCGATCTCGCGGTACTTCTCCCAGACGCGGCGATAGAAGGCATCGCGCTCGGTTTCGAAGCGGTTCTCGTTGCGGCCGGTTTCGGCTTCGGCGCGCTGGTTGCGGTTGCGCGCGCGGGCAAGCGACGACTCGAAGCCGGGCAGGAGCAGGAGCGTGAGGTCGGGCTGGAGGCCGCGGCAGAGCTGGCGATGGAGATTGAGAACCACCTCGGAGCCGAACCGGCGGCCTCCGCCCTGGTAGGCCTCAGTCGAGTCAGTGAAGCGATCGCAGACGACGACTTTGCCGGCATCGAGAGCCGGCTGGATGACTTCCGCGATGGCCTGCGCGCGATCGCCGAACATGAGAGCCATCTCGGTCATGGGGTCGAGCGAGCGGGAGCGGGAGTCGAGCAGGAGCTCGCGAATGCGGTCGCCGATGGCGGTGCCGCCGGGCTGGCGTAGCAGAATAGGCTCCTGGCCGCGTCGGGTGAGCCATGCCGCCAAGCGCTTGATCTGCGTGGTTTTGCCCGAGCCGTCGAGGCCTTCAAGCGTGATGAAAACACCGCGCGGCATGGGCTGAGTCTACCACCGGGCCAGCGGCTACTGACAACTCCATTCAGGTTGTGTTACAAGAGTTTGAATTCCCCAAAATCTGCCGTGGGCGAGCCCGCCGAGGGCCGCGCTCCATTGGAGTGGAATATGCATTGTCGCAACGCGTTCAAGCTCGCATTTTTCCTTTTGCTTTTGGCGGCGCTGCCGGTGAGCCGCCTGGCCGCCCAACACCTGACGCTGGAGGGCCAGACAGGCGGATTTCTGACGCCGACGGCCTACGTTGTCGACACCGAAAAAGGGCATTTCTTTTCGCACCCGGCGGTCGGCTATCACTTTATTGACGCGAACTCGGTGATCGGCGACATTCAAACGTTCAGCGTTGAAGAGGGATTCGCCAACCGCGCCGAGGCGGGTTACACGCGCAGCGTGCACTGGACGGGCGATAGCGCGATGTTCAGCAGCCTGTGGAACTACAACGGGATGAACCTCGTCAATGGCAAGGTGGTGGCGCTGAAGGAGAGCACGGGCGGGGAGTGGGTCCCGGGCGTCGCCGTGGGCGGAGTGCTGCGCTGGGACGACCACTTTGTCTCGGGCGCGGCCAACAAGGCGCTGACGGGCACGGACAAGTCCTACACCAACGGCGACGTGTACGTTGCTGTCACCAAGACCTGGGCGAAACCTCCTGTGCCGTTCCTGCTGAATCTGGGCTGGAAGGCCACCAATGCCACGATCTTCGGCATTGGCGGCCAGTCGACGCGGTTTGGCGGGCGGTTCTTCGGCGGTTTGGGCATTCCGCTGCCCATCGGCCATGGAATCGTCGCGGTGCCATCGGCGGGATTCACGCAGGAGCCCAGGACTGCCGTGAATCTGAACATCCTGTTGAACGCGGCGCTCTATCAGTGCGAGGCTTTACTCGCCTGCAATCCCGCGTCGTACCCGCTTATGAGCGCCCATCTACCCACAACGCTGGACTACGCGGTGCGCGTGACGCAGCGGGAGCATCCGCATTTCTCGTTCGATATTGGCGTCGGCCAGGTGGCGGGAAACATCGGCTCCATCTATGTCGCAAACCCCTATTTCAATCCATCCAACCCCGCGTTTGGGCCGCCGGTTGTTACCACGCCGGTAAACCTGCAGGCGCGGCACGTGGTCGGGATGGGGCTTAGTTACAGGTATTAAAGCTGTTACAAGCTATGGAAAAACGGCCCCTCCGATGCAAATTCTGTTCTCAAAAAGTCTGCGTTAATTCCGAAACTGCTCTAAACCCGTGGGCCTTTTTGCGTGAGGCAGGGACCGAGGACTGACGGAACAACCCGACCGTGAGTCTTATGCCGTCGCTTACTTGTCGGATGAGGTCGGGTAATAGCCTTCGCGCGTGATCACGGTCAGGTCGGTGTTGCCGGTCTTCAAAACAATCTTGTGGAAGTCACCCTCGGTGTCGACCTGATCGGGAGTGTAGGTCAGCAGGTACTGCTGGCGGAGCGCGCCGGCGATGAGGCCGTAGATGTCCTCCAGATTGTCTTTCTTTTTCGCTTCGAAGTATTGACCGCCGGTGCGCGCTGCGATCTCCTGCATGATTTTCTTGCCGTCGAGCTGAGGCGCGTTGGTCCCGCCAGGGTGCCGGCCGCCACCGCCGCCACCGGGCCAGCCACCTCCACCGCCTGGGTAGCCTCCGCCGCCTATGCCTCCGTGGTGTCCACCGCTGCCGGGAAAGCCGTTCCCGCCGCGATCCTCTTCCCCTTTGAAGTAGATGGTGAAGACCTCGATGCCGGCGCGGTCGGCCGCATCGATAGCGTCGTTGAGTGTCTCCTTGCTGCCGCTATCCACGCCGTCAGAGAAAACGACAAGGGCCTTGCGGCCATCCTTCGGCTTCATCAGCTCGTCCGAGGCGAGATAGATAGCGTCGTAGAGTTGAGTCCCGCCGGAGTGGCCGCCGCCGTGGTCTCCTGAGCTGTGGTCGTCGCCGCTCGTCTCGGGGCCCTGGGAGTTGTGCTCCCGAGAGGTCGGGGTCATGGCATCGATCTCGTGATCCAGCTTGTCGCGTGAGCTGGTGAAGTCCTCGAGCAGTTCAACCTCCCGGTCAAAATGGATGAGAAAGGCCTGGTCCCCGGGGGCGCCCACCTTTGGATCGGCCGGCAGCATCTGCGCGACGAATTTCTCGGCGGCCTTGCGCTCGCTGTCTATCGCCGAGTAGACGCTGCGACTGGTATCGACGAGCAGGCCGAGGCGGAAGGGCAGGTTGCTCTGGGTGGTAAAGCTCTTGATGACCTGCGGACGCCCGTCTTCAGTGAGGGTGAAGTCTTTGGCGGTCAGGTTGGTCACAAGTGCGCCGTGCTTGTCGATGACCGTGACGGGAAGCAGGACTTCGCGCGCCTGCACCTTGATGGTGGTCATGGGTTTCGTGGTGGAAGGCTGCTGGGCCGCAAGGGAATCGCGCAGGCAGGGAAGGGCGGCCAGCGAAACGGCAAGCAGGAAGAGAGTGGGGCGGAGCGAAGGCTGAATCTTCATGAAATCTTCTGGTTACACACTTTCCACGGGTTTAGACGCGGCAGAGTGCGGTCCGTTGACCGATTGCAGCGCGGTTGCGGCTTGGTTTGGGCGATAGAAGGCCCTTTTATCGCAAAAGGTCTTCGAGTGTGGTGCTGAGGTCGGTTTTATCGTCGCGGTACTTGACAATGGCGGGGGCGTAGAGGCTGAGGCCCCACTCCTGGCCCTTTCCTTTGTTGACAGCGCGAGCGCCGGGCACGACGACGGCGTTCTCGGGAACGATAAGCGGAAGATCGGCGGAAGCGCGAATCACCGAGTCATTCACCAAATCGAAGAGTGGAGTGCCGCGGGTGAGGATGGCGCCAGCGGCCAGCACCGCGCCCTTGCACACAATGGTTCCTTCGTAGACGCCGCAGTTGCCGCCGACGAGCACGTCGTCCTCGACGACGACCGGGCTGGCGTTGACGGGCTCGAGCACGCCGCCGATCTGGGCCGCGGCGCTCAAGTGAACGCGCTTGCCGATTTGAGCGCACGAACCGACTAGCGCGTGCGAATCGACGAGCGTCCCTTCGTCGATGTAAGCGCCGACGTTGATGTACATGGGCGGCATGCAGACGACGCCGCGAGCGACGAAGGCTCCAGCCCGGACCGAAGAGCCGCCGGGAACCACGCGCACACCGTCGGCGGCGGTGAAGCGGCGGGCGGGGTAAGTGTGCTTGTCGACGAAGGAAAGTCCGCCCGCGGGCATCTCTTCGAGAGCACCGAGGCGAAAGCCAAGCAGGATGCCGCGCTTGACCCAGGCATTTACGCGCCAGCCGGAAGGCGAAGCGGCGTCAGGCTCGGCAGCGCGGACTTCGCCTGCCTCCAGCGCGGAACGCAAGGTGAGGAAGGCGGTCATCGCCGTGGGATCGTTGGCGGTCGCCGGGCCGCCGGCGAAGTGCCGGTCAATCTCCTGCTCTAGTTGGCCGAGATTCATTGCAAGACGAGTGTACCAAGACAGGGAACATGGAGTAGGAGTAGCGAACGAGGGAAAAAGGAACAGACTCTCGTCAGGCGGGGTGGATGGGGTCGAGGGTCGGCTTATTGCGCCAGCGCCTGTTGGCGGCGATGGGCTGCAGGCGGAAGCAGTTCTTCCCAGAGGGAATCATAGCGAGGGGAATGGGCGCGTCGCCAGGGCGGCCATTGAAGTTCTTCGATTCGAGCCAGGCACAAAGCCGGGGGTCGCAAATTTCCGTCTGGCCCATCCAGAAATCGGGGTTGAGGCCGCATTGGATGAGCAGGTGGTCAAGGTGCAATTCAATCACGTCGATGTCTCGGGAGAAATAGCGGCGGACGTTACCGGCCCCGACCTCGACACCGATGTACGCATGTCCCTTGCATTGCGTTTTGACGACCATAAGTACCTGCCGAGCGATTCTTTTGAAGTGCGTCCGACGAGCTGCGATGAAGCCGTGCGAATTCAGGCGGATGAGGCAAGTCTAAGGAGCGGACTTGCCTTGCGCGTGGTGCAGCGAAGGAAAAGCGCGCGGGTGTTCCTGATTTGAGACAGACGTAACGAGGGGGCTAATTCGGGAACCCAAGCTGCGGAGCTCGGTGCGGGACATAGACGCAGTGACGGAAGCGCAACCCGCCATGCGTGTGCGATACTCGAAAACGACATGTACAAACGAGTTGTTCTGAAGCTTTCGGGAGAGGCGCTGGCCGGGGAGCGCAGCTTTGGTCTGGATGCCGACAAAGTGTCGGAGATTACCGGCGAGATCGCGGACGTGCATGCACTGGGCGTGCAGATCGGCATCGTTGTGGGGGGAGGGAACTTCTTCCGCGGCGTGGAGGAGCAGGCCAAGGAGATGGATCGGGTCAGCGCCGACAACATGGGCATGCTTTCCACGGTCATCAATGCGATCGCGCTGCAGGACGCCCTCGAACAACGAGGCGTCCAATGCCGGGTGATGACGGCCGTTCTTATGAATCAGATTGCGGAGCCGTACATCAGGCGGCGCGCTGTTCGGCATCTTGAAAAAGGGCGCGTCGTGGTCTTCGCAGCCGGCACGGGGAATCCGTTTTTTTCCACGGACACCGCGGCCAGCCTGCGCGCCATGGAGATCAAGGCCGATGTCCTGCTGAAGGGCACCAAGGTGGAGGGCGTTTACAACGCCGACCCGGTCCGCGTAAAAGACGCCGTGAAGTACGACCAGATCACCTACATGCAGATCCTGCAACAGGGCTTGAAGGTGATGGACCTGACCGCAGTGAGCATGTGCAAAGACAACAACTTGCCGATGATCGTCTTCAACATGAATCAGCCGGGAAATATCCGACGCGTGGTGCTGGGCGAGAAGGTGGGATCGCTGGTGACGGCGTGAAAATCAGTTTCTAGCCGCTAGCTTCTTGCCCGAGCTTTGCCCGCATTTGCCTGGGTGGCCCAATTCGAAGAGTTCCGCCGTCACCAATTCATTTCCAATGTCTCTCATGTTGAGCGTGTCGGCAGTGTTAGCACAGCTAGGCTAGCGGCTAGGAGCTAGCGGCTGTCTTTCAGTTCGGAGACGTCTAACAGTTCGTGGAAACCCGCAGGCCAGCACCGTTGAAGGCACTCACAGGCTTGCGCTGCTTCGCGGCCCTTAACATTGTCCTTTTCCACTTCTCCAATCCTCAGTGGTTCGGTTTTCTGGCGCCGGTGGTGAACGCCGGCTTTATCTCAGTCAGCTACTTCATTCTGCTGTCGGGATTCGTGCTGGCCTATAACTACGCGGAGCGCGCGCGCAACGGAGAACTGGACCGCAAGCGCTTTTGGGAGGCGCGATTCACGCGCATTTATCCCATTTACTTCCTCAGCCTGCTGCTGAGCCTGAATTTGTTGCGCTCGGAGCATCAGTCGCATACGCATGCGATGTTCTGGACGGGCGTAGTGCTGACGCCGCTGCTGCTGCAGGGGTTTGTGCCGGCGGTGGCGACGTTCCTGAATACCCCGGCGTGGACGATGTCGGCCGAGGCCGCCTACTATGTGATTTTTCCGTGGGTGGCGAAGTGGAAGCGGCCGGAGCGCGTAACGCCGCACCTTATGAAGATGGCCGGCATATGGGCGCTGGGGCTGGTTCCAGGCGCACTCTACATCGCATTCAATCCCGACGGAATCGCGCGGCCGGACCGGTGGAGCTTCGGCCCATGGCTTTCGGCGCTCAAGTACACGCCCTATTCGCATGTATTCAGCTTCATCTTCGGCGTGATGCTGGCCGATCTGGACCGGATGATCGTGCGCACAGCGCGCTTGCGCCTGTGGCTCGGGATCATCGGGTTTGGCGGCATTTATGCACTCCTGAGCCTGGGGCCGTTGATGCCTTATCCGATCATGCACGACGGAGTGCTGATGCCTCTGTTTGGCTGCATCGTGCTGGGACTGGCGGGCAAAAACCCCCTGGCGTACGCGCTGGGAGTACGTCCGCTGGTTTTTGTGGGCGAGGCCAGCTACTGCCTTTACCTGCTGCACTTCAACTTGTGGAACCTGATTCACGGCTCGCACATGCTGGATGCTCTGGGGTTGAGCCGGTTCGATCCGTGGATCAGCTACGTTCTGTTGATTGCGCTGGCCATCTTCGCGCTGCACTTCATCGAGAAGCCGGCGCAAAGGAAATTGCGCGTGTGGATGCATGCGACGACGGTGGTGAAAAATGAGGGGACAGCCAATAAGGAGTAGGGTCATCGGCGTGTGACTGACATTGGATCGGGGTCGGATTCGCTGCGTGGTGTTTATTTCTGCGAGCGTCAACCCAAGAGCCCGGCTGCGAGAGCTGGGCTCTTCTTGATCCGGATGGTCGGCGCTGCTACTGAGGGGTTGAAAGGGCGTGGTTGCCGTGCGGGACGGCGATCAAAGCGGTCGGGTTCGCTCCGGTGGGATAAGGAGTGGCCTGCGTCTGCTGAATGGTTCCGTCGCTTGGATTGAGCTTGAAGCCGGATACGGAGTTGCCAAGATAGTTGGCGGTGTAAACGAAAATGCCCTCAGCCGGATCCACGGTGATCGACACGGGGTCGGTATCGGTGGTAGATGCGGCGGCGCCGGCGACGCCGAGGTCGGCCGAAGGCGTGCCGGTGGGCAGGGCGATGGAGTAGGCCGAGACCGTCTCATCGAGCGAGTTGCTGAGATAGATAAAGATGCCGCGCGGATCGATCACAATCGACGTCGGCTCGTTGCCGGTTCTGAAAGGGCCGTCGATCATGAACTGCAAGGCGTCAGTGGACATCACCGTGTACCCGATAAGCTGATTGGACGCGAAGTCAGTGACGTAAACGAATCGGCTGAGGGGGTCACTGGCCAGGGCAGATGGCTTGATGCCGGACTGATAGGGGCTGCCCGAAACCGCAGTCATTGCGCCGCCCGAGCCAACGGCGTAACCAAAGAGCCAGCCGGGATTGGCGTTGCTGGTGGTGCTCCCGCCGGGATTGTAAGCCGACTTGTCATAGGCGGCGACGTAGACGGCGTTGCTGTTGGCGAGCACGGTGACGGCCGTAGGCACAATGGTGTCGGTCGAGAATCCGGGGACAGTGAGAGAGATTGTCGCGGTGGCGGAACCGATGGCGCCAGAACTGAGCGCGTACTCAGTGAGCGTGGCAGAGGAGGTTCCGGAGACGACATACAAATAGGTACCGGCGGCGTTCACGGCAATCGAGACGGGGACGTTGACGAGGGTGATGGAGTCTTTCTTGGTGAGATTGCCGTGGCCATCGAGGGCGAAGTGAACGACGGAGTTGTTGCCCTGGTTGGCGACATAGAGGTTGTAGAAGTCGGAGGTAGTGGCCAGGGCGATGGGGCCGGAGCCGCCGGAGTCAACGGGCGACGCGGCGCTGCGGAGTGCGCCTGACTGGGCGTCCACGGCGTAGGTATCGATTTGTCCGGCGCTGCCGGGCGAGTTGCCCGCGGAGCAGGCCACGAATACATAGTCAATGGTGACCAGATTGCAGGCAGTTAGGAACGAGGCCAGGATCAGGCCGATTGCAGAGACCAGAAAAAGCTGGCTCAATTTACTGAACTTCATGCGCTTCCTTCGTCATGGGCCACTAAAGAGGAGCCCAAAGAAAACTCGTTAATGTTGTCCCCGTGGTCATTGTAAAAGCCAGATCGGGGGAATTGCCACCAACTCCGTTGCCGCAGCTAGGCGAATGCAGCCTCTCACGGCTGAATGCCGCCTCCCGTGCCGTTGTGCGGGATTGCTGCCACAGCGGTTGGTTGGTCGTTGCTCGGGAAGGGAGACAACTGCGAATCGAGAAGTGTTCCGTTTGTGGTGCTCAACTCAAAGCCGGAAACGGTGTTGTCGAGGAAGTTGACCGTGTAAAGGAAATGTTCCGTCGAGGGATCGATTCCAATGGCTACAGGCTGCAGGCCAGTGGAATATGTGCCGATGCTGGTGAGCTTGCCAGTGCTGATGGAGTAGGCTGTGACATTGCTGTCCTGCGAGTTAGTCACATAGGCGTATGGATAGGAAGGATCGACGACGATGGCTGTGGGCTGATTGCCGGCCGGGAAGGGACTGCCGGCGAGGGGCGTCAAGTTGCCGGTGTTTACGGTGTACCCCCGCACATTGGCGCCGCTGAAATCGGTGACGTACACATAGGCGCTGGTGGCATCGCTGGCGATTGCGGAAGGCTTGACGCCGGCCGCAAAGGGAGAGTCGCTCAGGGGCGTGAGAGCGCCGCCAGAGCCGACAGAGAAACCGAAGACGTAGCCGACGTTGGGCGTGATGGATGAGTCGTATGCAGTGACGTAGACATAAGCGCCTGAACCGAGGACGTTGATGGCCGTGGGGACGATGACGTGCGAGGCGTTCGCGCCGGTGAGCGTGAGCGGCCAGTATTGCCCGTTAACGGCGGGATTGGTGACCGGCGGCGTTTGAATGGCGACGGGCGTTGTGCCGCTTGCAGCGGCGAGCCCAAAGACGCCGATCGAGCCGGAGCAGGGTTCAGCGGAAGAGCAGATAGGTAGCGGCTGGTAGAGATCGACGACAAAAAGGTTTGATTTAGTGACGGCGATGGCGAGAGGAAAGATTCCAGGCGTATTGATGGTGTTGTAGGGGTAGAGCTTGCCGTCAGTGCCGATACCGAATTGCACGATGGTGTTGTCGTCTTCATTGACGACAAAGAGGCTGCCGTAGTCGACGGAGACGGCTTCCGCCACGGGGTTGCGCCCCTGTGAAGGGAAGGGCGAAGTTGGAATCTGGCGCATTCGGCCCGACTCGGAGTTGATCTCAAAGACGTTGATCTCGCCGTAGTTGTCGGCGCCGGCTGCCTTGGCGCTGGCCACGTAAACGAAGTCGACGGTCAAGGTTTGCGTCAACTGCGAACAGGCGGTGACGAGCGAGGCCGCCAGCAGGCTGGCCGCGCCGACCAGCACAAGCTGGCTCGATTTATTGAACTTCATGCGCATCTTTCACTAACACAGCCTGCAGGCAGGCCCTTCAAAAAAACCGATCGAAAAATCGAATCCCGCCGAATCGAATTCCGGAGCCGATGGCAAGCAACGGCGCCGCTATTCAGCAATGGTCTGGTGACAGACCGTCAATTCGCGCAGGCTTCGAACGGATCGGAACCTGGCATCAGGGCCGGTCCGCAAGAGCTTGCCTGCTCGCGGCCGGCTGAGGCGGCGCGGCACTAGCTTGTGCGCCCATCAACCAGGCACCACGACGCCGGGCCCTGGAGATTGTAGGTGCTGGTAACACGCAAATCGTTGAGGTCGCCGGTGTCCGGTTCGAGCTCCCGTCCCGTAACCGTGGAGTCGTACTCGTTGGCTTCGTAGATGAACTGGTCGGAGGGGTCCTCGACGATGCACTGCGGACCCGATCCAGAGCCGGTAATGATCGTCGCCTCATCAGCGAGAAAGCTTAACTGGTACGCAGGCGTGTTGGTGAGAAAGTACCCGGCGAGCCCGCTATTCGGATTCGGCCCCGTGACGTTGTTCCCCTGGTTGGCCACATACAGAAACTTGCCCTTGTTCTCGAGCAGGATTTCGATTGGGTTGGCAAGATTGGGGTCATCGGGAACCGCGCCGCTCGGTTCCGCCTGAAGCGCGCCGCCCGTAGCCAGGGTGTAGGGCAGAATCTGGCTTTGCGAGGTGGTTGTAGTGCCGTTAAACGTGACGGTGATGGACTCATTATCGAGGACGTAAATAACGCCCCCAGTCTGAACAATGGCTGTGCCCTGATGAATACCCAGCGGCTGGGAACTGTTCTGGCTGAGCGTCAATTGTCCAGAAGAGCTCGCGTAGTTATATGGGAAGGCGAGAGTGCCACCCATGTACGGGAAACCGGTTGGATTGGGCGCGCCGGCGAGAGTGAGAACGGTTCCGCTGGACAACACAAAATCGACCGGATTGGCTGGAACCGGAAAATAGGTGATCGGCTGGCCGCTGGTGGTGGCCGTCACCTGGGCATTCACAACCAGCGACAGACGGCCGGTGGTCTGGTCGATCTTGAAGACGGTGATGTCGCCGCAGGTGGTGACCGAGGTTCCCAGGGCGAGCGCGCAGTTGTCAGTGCTCGACGGGCTGGCATTGTCCGGTGCGTCGTGATCCAGGACAAAAAGATAGGCGCCCGAGGCATCCGCAAACATGCGGAACGGGTTGATGCCCTCGGTATAAAAGGTCTCTTGCGGTGTGAGAGTGCCATTTCCGCCAACCGCAAACTGCGTGATGTTGGAGTTGAGGCAGGCGTTAGCGCCGGTGCCGTAGCAGTTGCCGCTGCCCGAGGCAGTCACACCGCGGTTGAGGACATAAAGGAACCGGCTGCCCAGCGTCAACACGGCGCGGACCGGGTTGGCTCCGCCGGAGGCAACAGGCAGCGTGTTGATTGGCGTCAACCGGCCCGTGTTGTGATCGATCTTAAAGCCGGAAATAATGCCGTTATTGCCGGTGGAGGCGGTGACGGTTCCCGTCACATACAAGAAGCCAACCGTATAACTCTCAACGCAAGACGTCACGCCAGATACGATGGCCGCCGAGAGAGCGCCAATCGCAAGCGCCTTGCCGAATTTCGTGAACTTCATGCTATTCCTTCATCCTGGTCAGGTATGAGCCGCCAAGTTTCATTGTTCCCGAGCAGTGCTGGGTTGGGATGGAGTCCCTGATGAATTGTAAAAGGCGAGGGCGGGTTGTGCCTAGTTTACCCCTCCGACTGGTAAATACTTTGATTTCCGGCTGCTGCGGGCCATTGCACGCACCCGGCACGCAGGTCGGTCAGCGAGGCGTTGAGTTTTGGGGCAACTTTCGGCATTTGGACGCGCGGTGGATTCAAAGGTCAACGTCAGTGGAGGATGAAGCGGGGCTGTGAGCGGAAGAACGGAATGGGCCGGGAGGCGAGAGAATAGGAAGATGCGGCGACGACTACTGGCTGTTCCCGTTGTTTTGGGCGGGCTGAGCCTTGCGGGCTTTTGCACTGCACGCGGGCAGGACGTGCACGTTCGCGTTTCTCCGGATGTGAAGACGGGGATCGAGGGCACCACGGAATTTCCCACCATTCAGATGGCGATGGACCACCATCCCTTTGCGGGTCTCAGGCCGACTGGCAAGCCAGGGCGCGTTTACATCGAGATTGCGCCGGGCGTTTATCACGAGCGGGTGGTCGTGACGCAGAACCATTCGAACATCACGCTCGTTGGGATGGGTAAGACTCCGGGAGACGTGGTGATCACCAATAGCCTGAATGCCAAACAGGCGGGCGGGACATTCTTTACGGAAACCGTGGAGATCAACGGGACAGGCTTCGAGGCCGACAACATCACCTTTGAAAACACGGCCGGCAACACGGGACAGGCGGTTGCGGCGGCGGTGCGGGCGGACAAGGCGGTCTTCAAGCATTGCCGCTTTCTGGGCCACCAGGACACGCTCTTTGCGGACTATGGGCGCCAGTATTATGTCGAGTCCTATATTGAGGGAGGCGTAGATTTCATCTTCGGCAACGCGACGGCGGTGTTCGACCATTCAGAGATTCACGCAAACGGGCCGGGATATTTGACCGCGCAGTCGCGCACTTCACCAAAGCAAACCACCGGTTACGCGATCGTCGACAGCAAAGTGACGAGCGGAATCGAGCCGGCCAACGGTGAGACATCTCCCCTGCGGCGCGACACGATCAGCCTTGGGCGGCCGTGGCGGCCGTACTCGCGCGTCGTGTACATCAACACGGAGCTGCCCGCCGATGTGATCTCAGAGGGATGGAATGCATGGGGCAAGACCGACAGCGTGCCGCAAGCCTACTACGCGGAGTTTCATTCGACGGGGCCTGGGGCGAATGCGGCCGCCCGCGTTTCCTGGTCGCATCAACTGACGGCGCGGCAAGCGGCGCAATACAGGCCCTGGCAGTTTCTTGCGGGTATGGACCACTGGGACCCGGTTGCGGAGGCGGCAAAGCTGCCGTAAATCCGGACATTCTGAAACCTTGACAACCTGTACAGGAAAGCTGTACGTTTGATCCTGAGGCGATTCCGATGGCTACCGAGACCACGTACACCGCGCTGCGCGAAAACCTGGCTTCCTATCTGGATGAGGTCGTGAATGACCGGGAGGTGCTGATCGTTCGGCGGCGCGGCGCGGGGGATGTGGCGATTATCGCCGCCGATGAGTTAGCGGGGATGGCGGAGACGGCATACCTCCTGCGTTCGCCAAAGAATGCAGAGCGGCTGCGTGAGGCGCTTGCGGAGTCTAAGAGAAACGACAAAAAGTCGGTCCGGGCGAAGCCTGCGGGTGTAGCCCTGAAGGAACTGCGCCGCTCGCTCGGCCTGTAATAAGGCTTCTGACGCCGGAGGATTGCCCCGACTATGAGCAAGAGAATAGAGCGGGCTGTCGACTTCTTGCCTAAGTTCCGCGAAGACCTCGTCTGGTTCATCAAGAATGACCGGAAACTGGCGCTACGCGCACTGGAGCTCGTTGAGGCCATCGCTTCCGATCCATTTGTCGGTATCGGCAAGCCGGAGCCGCTGCGCCACGAGCTGGCCGGATGCTGGAGCCGAAGAATCACTCAGGAACATCGGCTGGTGTATCGCGTGACTGCGGAGCGGATCGACTTTCTGCAGGCGCGGTATCTCTATAGGTAGCGCCGGGACGATGTTCGCCTAACCGTTCTTTACATCCTTCCCCGCCCCCTGCCACACTGGAGCGTGGACACCCAGACAATTGTCATCCTCGATTTTGGGTCGCAGTATACGCAGCTCATCGCGCGGCGCATTCGCGAGCAGAATGTGTTTTCCGTGGTCCTGCCGTGCACCGCGCCTCTCGCCGAGATTCGGGCGCTGAAGCCGATCGGGGTGATCCTGTCCGGCGGCCCGTCGTCGGTATACGACGACGATGCTCCGGCGGCGGACCCGGCGATTCTCGAACTCGGCGTGCCCGTGCTCGGTGTTTGCTACGGACTGCACTTCATCGTGCATCACCTGGGCGGCAAGGTGCTCTCTGCGCCGAAGCGCGAGTACGGTCACGCGGAAGTGACTCTGGAGGACCTGTCGACGCCGCTGTTCGCGGGCCTGCCACCGACGATTCAAGTGTGGATGAGCCACGGCGACGAGGCGGCTACGCTGCCCACAGGCTTTCGCCGAATCGCTGTCACGTCCAACGCGCTGGCAGGCATTGCCAATGAGGGGCGCGGTATCTGGGCGGTGCAATTCCATCCCGAGGTGCACCACACGCCGCTGGGACCGCAACTCATCCGGAACTTCCTCACCATCTGCGGAGCGCGCGGCGACTGGACAGCCGCGCACTTTATCGAGAGCACGGTAGCCTCGATCCGCGAGAGGGTGGGCGAGGGGCATGTCATCTGCGGGCTTTCAGGCGGCGTGGATTCCTCGGTGGCGGCAGTGCTGGTGCACAAGGCAATCGGCAGCCGGCTGACCTGCATCTTTGTGAACAACGGCGTGCTGCGCAAGAACGAATTTGTGAGTGTGCAGGAGAATCTACGCGGCAAGCTGGGGCTGAATATCGTTGGGGTGAACGCGAGTGCGCGGTTCCTGGAGCGGCTGGCCGGCGTAACCGATCCCGAGGTGAAGCGCAAGCGCATCGGCGCGGAGTTTATCGCGGTCTTCGAGGACGAGGCCAAACGCATCGCGCAGGAGACGGGCGGCCCTGAGGGCAAACTCGACTGGCTGGTGCAGGGCACTCTTTATCCCGACGTGATCGAATCGTCGAGCGTGAAGGGACCAAGCCAGACCATCAAGAGCCACCACAACGTGGGGGGCCTGCCAGAGCGGATGAAGCTCAAATTGATCGAGCCCCTGCGCGATCTGTTCAAGGATGAGGTCCGCCGCATCGGGCGCGACCTGGGCATGCCGGAGGAGATTCTGAGCCGGCAGCCGTTTCCGGGACCGGGATTGGCGGTGCGCATTCTGGGCGAGGTGACGCCGGAACGCGTGGCCCTTTTGCAGGAGGCCGACGAGATCGTGGTAAGCGAGATCAAGGCCGCAGGGCTCTACACAAAGATCTGGCAGAGCTTTGCCGTGCTGCTGCCAGTGATGAGCGTGGGCGTGATGGGAGACCAGCGCACCTACGCGTATACCTGCGCCATCCGCGCCGTGCACTCGGAAGACGGCATGACCGCCGACTGGACACCCCTGTCATACGATCTGCTGAAGCGCATCTCCAACCGCATCGTGAACGAGGTGCGCGGGATCAACCGCGTGGTATACGACATAACGTCGAAGCCGCCGGGCACGATCGAGTGGGAGTGACTGGCCGTCACGGGCGGGCGTGCCCTTCGGGCGCAATTCGTGCCTGAGACAAGGAATCAACAACAGGAGCTGGGGTTGGCCGCATAGGCTAACGCGGGACCGGTCGTACAGGCAGCCGCGCTGCGGCGCCATCTGCATACCTTTCGTGCCGGGGCGAGTGTGAATCGACAGGTTGCCGGGTGCCGCAGGGTCCGCGATTTTGGGGCCTGGGAAAGCGCGAACCTGATCTCGAGCCTCTATCGCCCGCCCTGCGCGGCCTTGGCGAAGTGGAAGATGCAGTTGACCTGATGAGTGTCCGTGTCGGCCTTGAGATTGAATGTGACGATGACGGATTGCATCCATTTTGACAGGGCCCGGTCCTGCTTTTGCGCGCGGGCCGCGAAGCCCGAGACGTAGCTTTCATCGAATGCGTCGCCGGGTGTCATCTTCCAGAGGCGCGTGAGTTTGGCGGCCATCGGACCCGGGGCGCCATCGAATTGAACTGCGGCCATTCGATAGAGCGGTCCGGGTTCGATCTCGACGCTGTAATTCACGATGTGTGTGGCTTCATTGAACGAAGCGTGAGAGACGACGGAGCAATCGAGATAGCCCCGGGCATGATAGGCGTCGCGGACGGCCAGGAGAAATAGATCGAGCGGCCTGCCGGAACTGGGCTGGTACTTGGACAGGAGCTTCTCAACCTCCGTGCGCGAAGCCAGCGCGTCGGCTGGATAACTGATTGTGCTCAGCTTGTAGATTCCACCTTCCCTGACCGTGACCGAGAAGGGTATTTCGATGGCCAGATCTGAGGATTGGCCCGAGACAATGGGAGGATCAATCTGGCTCACGTCAACTTCGACGGCCGCATAACCCTGGTCCTGATAGAGATCCTCAAATGACCGCTGAAGTCCGATTGCGATGTTCTCCGTATCGAACTCGTTTCCTGTCTGGGCGTTGACGAGAGTATTGACCTTGGCCTGCATGGCGAGCGAGACGCCGGCGAGCTGGATCGGACCGATGCGCACCGGCGGCGAAGTGACAGCGAAGTTTATGGCGGTATTCTTTTTGGGACCGAGGCCGCTGGTGAGAGCGGCTTTTACCGTCGCCTTGACGCCTTGGGCCGCCAGCATTTCTTCAAACATCTGGTCGATTCCTTCGACCGTGGAGCCACTGGCGGGCAACAGACCGTGATAGAGCGAGAAGCGCGCATGAAGCTTGTCGTCAAAATCTTTACCCGGCTTGAGCGGCAGATTGTCGAGATGCATGGGGTAGAGCTGGCTCGAGGGCGTCAACGAGAAGAGAAGCCCCTTGCTGTCGTTGCTGAACTTGACTACCGCAAAGAAGCCCGTATCGTTGAGCTGCTTGGCGTGCGCTTTTACGTCGTTGGTGTTTAGGCGCGCGCCCGGTTTGAGGCCGGCGGCCGCGAGCAGCTCTTCCTGCGTATATTGGGGCGCGCCTTGAAAACGGACCGCTCTCGGCGGAGCCTTTTTTTGTGCGAGCAACTGAAGCGAGCAGAGAAGAAGAAAAACGGCAATTAGTCGAGCTGGTCTGTTCATGCTGCGCCAAGATTACACCGGTCCCTCAGTTACCGTGTCCCGAAGCCCCGAATGCCGAGTGGCGTTTTCATAAACCGGGGTCCCCGCAGACAGGTCTTCGTCTGTGGGGTGGAAGTAAACGCCACCTTTCACAACCTTTCGTGATAGATATATCAACTGAGGAACCGGTTAGCAAACCGTGGGCGAACCGCGCACCGGCTGCAACAGAACAACGCAACTAATCTCCCGCCGCCTGCGGGCGGAGCGTGGCAATTTGGCGCTGCAGCGCATCCAGGCGGCCAGCAACTCGGCATGCTGCTGGTCGGCGGGTGACGGCTCGAAAGCTTCGATATAGAAGGTTCCGTTCGGTTCCAGCTCGCACCGTTGTACTTTTCGGATGGAGTCGAAGCCCTGGCGGTGCACGACCTCGATCAGCTCTTCTTGGGTAAGCGATTCGCGCTTGAGTGCGTTGCGTTCGATCTGGCCATTGCGGATGAGGACCGTGGCGCGGCCCTCGAACATGCGCGTGAGCTTTGGCGAGCGGAAGAGCGCGCGCACCACCAGCCAGTTGACGGCCAGCAGCGCGAAGGCGCCGATGATTCCGCCGGCGACGGAGTTGTCGTTGCCGATGATGGCGTTCTGCACGGTGTTGGAGAGCGAGAGCAGAACGACGAGGTCGAACGGGTTGAGCTGCGTCAGCTCGCGCTTGCCGAAGATGCATAGCAGCACCACCAGCGCCAGGTAGACGATGGCAGGACGAAGCAGCTTCTCCAGGATGGGAAGCGGCAATTGGAACATGTCGTTAAAGATCACGGAGTGCGGCATGGAGAGAGGATAGCTGCTCGGCCGTCTGCTGGCGGAGGAAACTTTCTTCACAAAATGAGCGGGCCGAGAGATAGCCGAAGGCTGTCGAGAGGTCTGCTAGAGTGAGGATGGCAAGAGAGCCGGGGCAGCATTCAGAGGGAATTCCAGTGACAGAATTGGCGCCGTTTCGCATCGACCCAAAGTTTACGGCGCGGGTTTGGGGATTTCGCGATCTCCGGCCATGGTATGACCGCGTGGCCGAGGGCGATCCGATTGGCGAAGTCTGGCTGACGGGCGACGATTGCCTGGTTGCGACCGGGCCCCACGCCGCCAAGCGGCTGGGCGCGCTGTTCAGCGAGGAGCATGGGTCGCTGCTCGGGGCCGATGCGCCTGTGACAGACTCGCCGCTGTTGATCAAGACGATCTTTGCCAGGGAGAAGCTGAGCGTACAGGTGCATCCCGACGATAAGATGGCGCGAAAATACGGCGAGCCGCGCGGCAAGACGGAGTGCTGGTATGCGCTCGAAGCGGAGCCTGGAGCAGAGGTTGCAGTCGGAGTCAAGCCGGGGACGACACTCGCTGAAATTGAGGAAGGCATTCGCGCGGGGACACTCGAGGCCAGCCTGAACATGCTGCCGGTGGCGGCCGGAGATATGATTTTTGTCGATGCCGGGACTGTGCACTCCATCTGGCCGGGTTCGATCTTGCTGGAGACGCAGCAGAACTGCGATCTGACCTACCGGATGTACGACTACGGACGGCCGCGCGAGCTGCACATTGAGAAGTCGCTTGAAGCGACGAAGCTCGCGACGCGGGCGGGCAAGGTGGCTCCGCGCGAGTTCGGCGACCGCACCGTGCTGATCGATGTGGAGTACTTTCGCATGGAGCGGATACCCGTGAGCGGGAGCCGGACGAGCGAAAGCCTGCGCGGCGCAGGCGGAAAGCGCGGGCTAGCCTATTTGTTTGCGGCGTCAGGCAACGCGCGGCTGACGGGCACCGGATTTGAGTCGGTTGAACTTCCTCCGCGCGGGATTGTGGCCGTGCCGGCGGCTTCGGCAGAATTCGTGCTCGAAAACGCGAGCGGGGCAGATGAGCGGCTCGAATTGATCCGCATTACGCCGAATTGGCCCACGACAACTACCTAACGGGAGAAACGGGTCGGCGCGCCGAGAACCATGCCGCCACGAACTTTTGCACAAACTTAAGCTTTGCAACCGTGCCTTTCAGGCAGAATCTAAGGTGATATGAGCTTTCGACTGGCAGTTTCCTCCGATCTTCGCGGCACCGTGGACGCGGCAGCCGCCGACTGGCAAGCCAACAAGAAAGTGGAGCGCTTTTGGCAAAAGGACCCAGGGCTGTGGACTCGCGACGGCGAGGAGCAGTGGATGGGCTGGATCGATATTGTCGAGCGGCAACAGAAGGATCTGGCATCGCTAGCGGAGTTGGGCGGCGATGTGAAGAGCTCCGACTTCCAATCGGTTCTACTGCTCGGCATGGGCGGCTCCAGCCTGTGTCCGGAGGTGCTGGCCAAGACCTTTGGACCGCAGCCGGGGTTCCCGGAGCTGCGCATCGTCGATTCCACTGATCCGGCCGAGGTGAAGGCTGCTTGCGACGCCGTGAACCTGGCCGAGACGTTGGTGGTGGTGGCGAGCAAGTCAGGATCGACGCTGGAGCCGAATATTCTGAAGCAGTTTTTCTTCGACGAAATGCGGCGCGCGGTGGGCGCCGAGGAGGCGGGCAGCCGCTTCATGGCAATCACCGACCCGGGCTCGAAGATGGAGCAAGTGGCGAAGGCGGACAGCTTCAGGGGCATCTTCTATGGCGATCCGCAGATTGGCGGGCGCTACTCGGCGCTGTCAAACTTCGGCGTGGTGGCGGCAACCGTGACGGGCCTGAACGTCGAAACTCTGCTGGCTGAGGCGGCCAAGGCAGTAGCCGCCGCCAAGCTGCCCGTAGCGGACAACCCTGGCGTGCAGCTTGGCCTGCTGCTGGGAACCGCAGCGAATGCCGGGCGCGACAAGATCACCATCTTCACTTCGCCTGAGATAGCCGACCTGGGCGCGTGGCTGGAGCAACTGATTGCGGAATCGACCGGCAAACAAGGGAAGGGAATTACGCCGGTGGACCGCGAGGTAATCGGCGCGCCGAGCGCGTATGGCAAAGACCGCGTATTTGCGTATGTGCGGCTGAAGGGTACGGCCGACGCGAGTCAAGATGCGAAGGTTGCGGCTCTCGAAGCCGCGGGCCATCCGGTGGTCTATTTCGAAATTACAGATCTCTACGAAATTTTCGGACAGTTCTTCACGTGGGAGATTGCGACCGCCGTGGCAGGCTCGGTGATCGGCATCAACCCTTTCAACCAGCCGGACGTTGAAGCGGCAAAGATAGAGACGCGCACGCTGACCACCGAGTACGAGAAGAGCGGCAAGCTCCCGCAGCGCACGCCGTTCGTGGTCGATGGCGGAATCGCGCTCTACGCGACCGATGCATACGCCGCCAAGCTGAAGGGCGCTGCGCCGAGCCAGACGCTGGTAGGAATTTTGCGCGCGCATCTCGATCAACTCGGCGCCGGCGACTACTTTGCGACTGTGGCATTCCTGCCGATGTTTGCGGAGCACGAGGCGGCGATCCAGAGTTTCCGGCACAAGGTACGCGATCAGAAACTGGTGGCCACATGCCTCGGTTTTGGTCCGCGCTTTCTGCACTCCACCGGACAGGACTACAAAGGCGGCCCGAATACCGGCGTGTTCTTGCAGATTACGGCGGCCCACGCAGACGACCTGAATATTCCCGGGCAGAAGTACAGCTTTGGCGTGGTCATCGATGCACAGGCGGCGGGCGATCTGGCGGTGCTGGAATCGCGCGGACGCCGGGCCCTCCGGGTGCATCTGGGGGCCGACGTAGCCGCCGGGCTGAGGACTCTGGGCGAAGCGATAAGGTCGGCGCTCGCCTAGGAAACTTTTTCCCGGAGGCGGGGTTTAAGCGGTTAACAGGCTCAGGCGAGTCTCGTCTAATGGATTGAGCGGTTTGTGGATTGAAGACGACCTCCGGCGTGGTCTTGGTCCGCTGGAAATGATGGGAAGGATACAGGAGATGACAATGAAGCGATCCTTGATGAAGAAGGTGAGCACTCAGCTCGTGGCATTTGTGGCGCTGGCCGTGCTGTGCGCCGTGGTCGCGCTGGCGCAGGACGCGGGCGCGCCGGCGCAACCCCAAGGTCAGCCGGCGGCGCAACAGGGGCAGCGCACGGATGGACAGATTGAGATGGACGTCGTGCACGCGCTCGACGCTTCCGCGGCGCTGAAGAACGATTTGATTACTGCGGCTACCATTCAGGGCGAGGTCACGCTTTCGGGAACCGTTTCGAGCGATGCGTCAAAGCAGTTGGCCGAGTCGATTTCCGCGCATGTGGACGGCGTGACCAAGGTGCACAACAATTTGCAGATCGGCAATCCGGGCGCGGATGCGCAAAGCCCGCAACCGGCTCCCGACACCGGTGATATGCCCGATGCCGACCAGTCGCAAGCGCAGAGGCAAATGGCGAACTTGCCGCCGCCAGGTCCGGCGAACAACCCGCAGCAACCCAACTATCCGCAGCAAGGCGGCTATCCACCGCCACCGCCGGCGCGGCCGCAGTACCAGAGTCCACAGACTTCGCAATATCCGCCGTACCCGCAGTACCAGCCCGCGCCTCAGGCGCCTGCGTATCAGCCAGCCAGAGGACCTGTGACCATTCCAGCGGGAACCCTGTTGCAGGTGCGGACCAGCGAACCGGTGGATAGCAAGCGAGCCAGGAACGGCGAGCCGGTTCAGTTCACGGTGATTCAGGATGTTGTTGCCGGCGGCTTTCTGGCGATTCCGCGCGGCGCCACCGTGCACGGCGTAGTGACGGAAGTGAAGAATGAGGGCTCGGGCAAATTGGCTGGCAGCTCGGTGCTGGCGCTCGCGCTCACTTCGCTCGATCTGGGCGGACAAAGCTACCCGCTGAATACGGATCAATTCAGAGTGAAGGGACCGAATAAAGCCGGCCAGACCGTGAGCAATGCGGTGGGCGGCGGAATTATCGGCGCGCTCATTGGCTGCGCGGTGGGACGCGGCGCAGGCTGCGCCATCGGAGCCGGGGTCGGTGCGGCCGCGGGCACTGCCGCTTCTGCTGCTTCGTCCGGACCACGCGTGTGGATCCCAGCCGAGGCGCTGGTCACCTTCCACGTCAATGAGCCAATCACGGTCAACCCGGTGGGCCCGCAAGAGGCTGCGCGGCTGGCGGAGGGACTGTATCCCGGCGGGCCGAGTCTCTACCGGCGCTCGCCATACGGGCCGCGCTACTACGCGGGCTACGGCTATCCAGCCTACCCTTACGGCTATCCGCCGGTTTACTACCGGCCGTACTATTTGGTCGGCGGGGTGTACTACTGGCGGTAAGAACAGTGAATAGTAATTAGGGATTAGGAACGGGCATCCGCCGTGGCGGATGCCCGTTTTGCGTGGGGCCGTTTTGCGTTGGGAGACAGCAACGATCCGCGCGCGGCGGGCGATCCACTATAATGGCAGAGTCGTATCGAGCGAAAATTGCGCATCCGCAGGCGCGCCGTGCACACAGCAGATTCTGTGCTGCCGCCCGCCAGCTCGGCCTGCCGGCGCTCAGAGAGTTGAAGGTTCAAGTCCATCCATGATTCGTTTCCTGCAAACAGATAATCGCATGGTCAAGGCGCTGATCGTGGTCGTCATCGGCGCAGCTTCGGTCACCATGGTGCTGTACCTGATTCCCGGCCTGGGCGGAGTGGGGTCCTCTTCGCCCGACACGTACGCCGTTGTTTATCCGCACTGGTATAGCCGCATCCTGTCGTCGGGCGACTCCATCAGTCAGGCACATGTGGAGCAGATCACCGAGAACCAACTGCGCCAGCGCAATCCGGAGTACGCCAGCAATCCAATGATCGTGCAGATGTTCGAGCAGCAGGTTGGCCAGCAACTGGTGCAGGAGCAAGTGATGCTCGACGAGGCGCACAAGCTGGGGATCAATGCGACCGACGACGACGTGCGCAAGTATCTGCGCACCGGCCCCACGGGCCAGGTTCTCTACCCCAACGGAACTTATATCGGCGACGATGCTTACAAGCAATTGATCGACGACCGGCTGCACGAGTCCGTGACGGATTTCGAAGACGAGATCAAGAACGAGATTACGATCCAGCGGCTGCAGGCATTCATCACCGCCGGAGTCACGGTGAGCGATCAGGAAGTGCGCGATACCTATCGCAAAGCGAACATCAAGATCAAGTTCGATTACGCGGTGATCTCGGCCGAAGATCTGGGCAAGACCATCAACCCCTCCGACAGCGAACTGGAAGCGTTCTTCAAGACGAACGCGGCGCGCTACGCGCAGGCAGTGCCGGAGGAGCGCAAGATCACCTACTTCGCGTTCAGCGAGAGCCAGATTCCGGGCGGCGCTCAACCGCCGAACCAGCAGGCCGTTCAGCAGTACTACAGCGAACACGTCGCCGACTATTCCGTGCCGGAGCAGGCCAAGTCGCGCCATATTCTCATCAGCGTGCCGCCGAACGCCGACGCCAAGACCGATGCCGCGGCCAAAGCCAAGGCGGAGACGATTCTGAAGCAGCTCCAGGCGGGCGGAAGCTGGACTGACCTGGCGAAGAAATACTCTGACGACCCGGGAAGCAAGGATACGGGCGGCGAGCTTGGCTTTGCGCAGCGGGGCAAGATGGTGCCGGCGTTCGACAATGCGATCTTCACTCAGAAAATTGGAGACATTGCCATTGTCAGGACCAATTTCGGCTACCACATTCTGCAGGTGGAGGAGCGGCAGACGGCGCACACTCAGCCGCTGAGCGAAGTGCAGGCGAGCATTGTTGCGGCGTTGTCGCGCCAGGCTGAAACTGCGGCACAGGACAATTATGCGCAGCAACTGACCAGTGAGGCGATCAAGAGCGGCATGGAAAAAACGGCCGCGGCGCACCATCTGGATGTCGTGACTACGGATCCGGTGGCGCACGACGGCGTAATTGCCGCGCTGCCCGACAGTTCGCAGATTCTCGCCAAGGCCTTCGAGGCCAAGCAGGGCGACCCGCCGCAATCGGCGCCCACGGGCGAGGGTTATGCAATCTTCCAGGTGACCGGCGTCGTCCCGGCGCACGCGCCATCGTTTGCCGACTGGAAGAGCCACGTGCTCGACGATTACCGCCAGGAACAGCTTCCTGTGCTGCTGAGCCAGAAGACGAAGGCGTTGGCCGATCAGGCGAAGGCGACGAACGATCTGGCCAAGGCGGCCAAGGCCGTGGGCGCGACGGTGAAGACCAGCGACATGGTGGGCGAAAGCGGGCAAGTGCCTGATTTTGGCGAAGTGGGCCAGGTGGCGCCGCAACTGTTCGACATGAGCGTGGGCGCGATCAGCGGGCCCATTGACGCCGGCCGCACCGGCGTTGTGGCGAAGATTGACGACAAGCAGGAGCCGACCCCCGACGAGATTTCAAAAAACTTCGACCAGATGCGGGATCAACTCCTTGACCAGCGCCGCAACGAGGCTTTCAGCGTCTTTATGAGCGGGGTGTGGAACGATTACAAGAAGCACAAGCTTGTCGTCATCAACGCCAAGCCGCAAGGTCAGCATGCGCCGGGCATGTAGACGCGCCTGCATTCAAACGCACAAAGGCTCGCAACAGTCAAAGTTGCGAGCCTTCGGCATCTAGGGTGCTTCACCGCATATCCTAACGACACCTGCGCGGTCGCGCGATTCCTCACAATGGAGAGAGTGTGGAAGCCGACATTCACCAGGCACAACGATCGATCGGCGGCAGCGAGAGTTCCGCTGCGAATTCTACCTCCCCAGTCCGAAAGGGCTGGAAGGGGATAATGAAGTCGGTTGCGCTGTTTTACGCGATCGCTTGTGGATTCGCCTGGATTGCCTGGTCGCCCGCGGTCCTCGGCCCCGACGGCCTGAAGCTGAGCAGGACCCCCGTATCGTTCCCGGTATTCGCTTGTATCGGGACGCTGGGACCCTTTCTGGGCTGCTTCATAGCACATCGCGTCTGCGCCGGAAACTGGCGGCCCGTTCGCCTATTGCCACGCGGCGGCCTTCAACTTGGATGGCTTCTATCCGGCCCGCTCCTCGTGTTTCTTTGCTTCTTCTTGGTGTTTCCCGCGCTTATTTCAAAGGGTGATCCTAGGGCATGGCACTGGCATCCTTGGGCTCTCGCCGGCATTTGGGTCCCCATGTTCAATTACAACCTTCTCGGGGGCCCGCTCTTTGAAGAGTTCGGATGGCGCGGGTTCCTTCAGCCTCGCCTGCAGCAGGTGCTGCCCCCATGGATTGCAGCTATCTGCGTCGGGGTCCTGTGGGCCGCTTGGCATATTCCACTTTTTCTTGTTGCATGGACCAGCGCCACACCCTTGGTCTTCCTGTTTATCTTGGTTGCACTCTCTGTGATCATGGCATTCGCGTTCAACGGGTCTGGCCAAGCGGTCGTAGTGGCTATCCTGATGCATTCCGCATTCAATGCTTCCGGGTCTTTCGTGCCAGCTTTTCTAGGGAATGTACCCACTCGAGAACATCCCTCCGCCGAGCTGTTCATCGGGTTTTCCTTTCTGCTCGTAGCAGTCGCAGCGGCAATTCTCACCCGCGGTCGACTCTTAGCTCATTCAGAATGACAAGATCAGCGGGGGACCCCACCCTATCCCATAGTTGTTTTCGCGGCCAAAGTGGGACCCGCTCCACCCTCCATCGGATCCTGCGCTCTACCTTAGCCCCTCCGTCGCGAACGGCAGTCCCGTTGCAGGCCAACGATCGGGTTGGGCGTCGACGTTCGGAGCAATCGATCCGCCTGGAAATGAGGCTGGCGCGACGGTCACATTCCATCCGTCGACAACGATCAGCGACGCTTCGCCCTTGAAGTCGCTCGCTGCGGCTTCGACCTCGATGGATTTTATTTCGCCGGGTATCAGTGAAACGTAATTGTCGCTGTAGAAGACGGGCAACACGCGTCCGCCGGGTTTTCTGCGCAGTTGCACATGGGCCATCAGGGCAATGCTCTTCGTTGGGTTGTGCAGCAAGACCCGCAATCTGCGTTGGCCCGCTGCATTTTCTTTCGGCATTTCCACGATAGCGGTCAGCTTGACCATCGGCAGTTGGTTCAGCGCGGTCAGGTCGTCGGGATCGCCGGGCAGGGCGCGCCAATAGAAATTGGTCGAGATCAATTGACCGGCGGCATCGCGCATGTCCAGCTTGATGAAACTGACCGACGACACCGAAGCCGGAAAATCAATCGGGCCGAGATCCGTGGCAACATCGGGAGCGGCGGTGAGTTTGGTTTCGTGCTCCCAGGCAAGCGAGCCGTCGAGGTTGTAGACCGCGATGCGCGCGAGCAGATCGTTCGCCGGCTCGGGCTTGTTGTTGATCACCTGCACATCGCCAGTGGCCTCGTTGAACTGAATGTGTACCAGCTCGGAGGCGTGCATCACGGCGAAGTACGAGGACATCGGCTCCAGATCGTAGTGGTAAAGCTGCCACACGAAGCTGGGCTGCGCGGGATTGCTCATCCACGTAATGACGGCCGTGGTGGGATGGAAGAGCAGTGCGTTCCGGCCTTCGTACATGGCGCGGAACGCCTCGAAGTTTGCCATTTGCGCCTTGCGCACAAAGTCAGCGAGGTTGGCGATCTTGCCGTAGCGTCCGGCGAGGATGAGCGGGTACAGATCGCCGTGTTGGTTTCCCTTGGCCAGGTCGTGCGCGGCCCAATCGTCGTCGATCGTTTCCCAGTCTTTTTGCGGCATCATGCCGCGGATGGATTCGAGAGTGGGCACGGAGACGCTGCCGGTTTCGGTCTTGAAGAAATCGTCGGTGACGGTGTAGAACTCGCGCGGCGCGCGCCAATAGTACGGCCCGTGCGAGCGTACGCCTGGGCCATCGGTCGAATTTGGCCAATAGAGTCTTGTGGGATCGACCTCGGTGAGCAGCGTGCGCAGAGCGGCATCGATCTCCGGCGGCGGGTCGCCCTCGTTGCGCGCGCACCACAAGACGATCGACGGATGGTTGCGGTAGCGCAGGATCTTGTCGCGCACATTGGCGATGTAGGTTGGAATGTCGGTGGGGTCGGGGCCGTCATTGGGATTAGGCTGGAAGAACTCGTCCCACACCAGGAGGCCGTACTTGTCGCAAAGTTCGTAGAAGTCCTCGCCGGTGCTCTGGCCGACCCAGTTGCGAATAAGATTCAGGTTGGCCAGCTTGTGCAGCCGGATCTCGGCGTCAAGCCGCTGGCGCGGGATGCGCTTCAGCGCCTCGTCGAGTCCCCAGTCGCCGCCGCGGATGAAGATGGGCACGCCGTTGACGGAGATGGTCAGCGTGTCGGTGCCGGGAACGGAGTAGCTGATTTTTCGAACGCCGAAGTCCACATCCTGAGCGTCCGAGATGGCGCTGCCGGTCCTGAATTCCCCGGTTTTGAATTCAAGGTGCAGCTTGTACATTTCCTGCGCGCCGTAGCCGTTGGGCCACCACAGGCGCGGATGGTCGATGTGGAGCGCTGGCGTGTTCGTCGCGTCGAAGGTGATTTGTTGCGTATCGTGTGGCGCGAGCGTGACCTGGCGCTCGAAAACGATGTTCTCGATTGTGCCCCGCACGACGCCCGCGACCGACTCATCGCTTACGTTCTCAACTGTTGTCTCGACGGTGACGTCGGATGAATCGGTTTTGGGCAGCGGCAGATCCGTGGTAACGAGTGGGTCTTTGACGACCACCGGACCTGTGGCAGAGAGAAAAACCTTATGCCAGATGCCGGTGTCGCGATCGCGCACGGCATCGAGCCAGTCCCAACCGATCGTCGAAAGAAACGTGGGACCGTCGAGGGCGGTGATGCCGCCATTCTGACCCACGCCGTCGCGCAAGGTGTGTTCGTGGGGAACTCCGGGATGCGGCTCTGGAGTAACCAGTACAGCCACTACGGCAGGCTGGCTGGGTTTCACTTGCGCAGTGATGTCGAAGATGCCGCGGATAAATGCGCCGCGCATAGTGCCCACCTGCGCGCCGTTCACCCAGACTTCGGCGGAGTAGTTGATGCCATCGAAATTCAGCCAGACGCGGCTGTTCCTGTATGCGCTGGGGATGCGTACAACGGTCCTGTACCAATACGAGGTGTGGACGAGGCTCTCGGGAATGATCTCGGGGCGTTCGTTTTCGCCGTAGAGCGGCTCGGGATAGACATGATCGTTGACCAGCGAGGTGAGCACGGTGCCCGGGACCGTGGCGACGTACCAGCCGCTGGAGTCGAAGCCGGCAGACGAGACCTCCGCGCCGGATTGCGGGACCTTGGCCACATCCTGCAACCGCCAGCCGGCGGCGAGTGTTACGGGCGGCGGAGGCGCAGCGGCCGCGGCGGGGATCGCCGAAATGGCGAGGATGGAAACGAAAGAGAAAACGGAAAGGCAAACAGGCGAGAGACAGGCTTTCAAAGGAGGGCTCCCTTAGCGATTGAGTCGCTATACAGCTCTGCTCGGGTACACGCCCAACAGTGTCTCAAATGCGGCTGCCTTCGGGGACACCGATCCATCCAGTAATATCGGCTTCATGGAGTTTCAGCGATCCTCCGGAGTTTTGCTCCACGTAAGTTCCCTGCCGTCTTATGGCGGCATTGGCGACCTGGGTCCCGCGGCGCATGAGTTTGTTGCATTTCTGGCGCGTGCCAAGCAGCACGTCTGGCAGGTTCTGCCGCTATGTCCCACCGGATATGGCAATTCGCCGTACGCAGGGTCGTCGGCGTTTGCCGGGAACCCATCGCTCATCAGCCTGGAGTTTCTCGCCGACTGCGGCTGGATTGACGGTGCGCGCATTGCTGGGCTAGCCGGGCGTTCCGGAGCTGTTGACTTCGATGAAGTCGAACGGCGGAAGCTGCCGCTGCTCCAGGAAGCCGCCGGGAATTTTCTCGATCGCGGGCTGGATGACGACGCGCTCGCCGATCAGTGGGCCGATTTTGAGGAATTTTGTCGCGATGAGGCAGCCTGGCTCAACGACTACGCTCTTTACGCCGTTCTGCGGCGTGAGTTCAAGACCGGCGCATGGACCGAGTGGCCGGAGCCGCTGCGTCGGCGCGATCCGCAGGCGCTGGCGCAGGCTGAATCGAAACACGGCCGCGAGGTGGCCATCGAGCGAGTGCTGCAGTTTGCCTTCGCGCAGCAATGGGATCAACTGCAAGCTGCGGCGGAGGAGAACGCAATTCGAATCCTCGGCGACGTCGCCATCTTCGTCAACATGGATTCGGCTGACGTGTGGGTTCATCCCGGAATCTTCGAGCTGGGTGATGACCTGAAGCCTATTCGGATCGCCGGCGTGCCGCCCGACTACTTTTCGCCCACCGGCCAGCGCTGGGGCAATCCGCTGTATCGCTGGGACGTGCTGGCCGCGCACAACGCAAACGGACTTCGATTCGGCTGGTGGGTCGATCGCATTCGCCGTGCCGTGGAGCTTTACGACATCGTGCGGCTCGATCATTTTCGCGGCTTCGAGGCTTACTGGGCGATTCCCGCAGCGGAGGAGACCGCGATCAAGGGCGAGTGGATCAAGGCGCCGGGGCTTGAGTTGTTTCGCGCGCTCGAAGCAGCCCTGGGACCGCTGCCGCTGGTGGCCGAAGACCTGGGCCTCATTACGCCGGAAGTCGACGCGCTGCGCAAGGAGCTGATGATGCCGGGGATGAAGGTGCTGCAATTCGGCTTCAGCGACAAAGGCGCGCACACGCACCTGCCGCAGCAATTCACGACGAGCACAGTGGCCTACACCGGGACGCACGACAATGACACGACGCAGGGATGGTGGAATTCCGCGAGCAAAGCGGAGCGTGCGGCTGTCGAAGCGCTGGTTGGACCGGTAGCCGATCGGCCTGTGTGGCCGCTGATTCGCGCAGCCGAGGCGAGCGTGGCTGAGATGGCGATCATGCCGGCGCAGGATTTGCTGGAGCTGGGTTCGGAGGCGCGCATGAACACGCCCGCTGTTCCAGCGGGAAACTGGAGCTGGCGCGCGCCCGAGAAGTGCTGGACGGATGAGTTGGCCGGGCGATTGGCGGCGCTGGCTAATGTGACTGATCGCGACAACGACCCGCTGGGCGAACCGGCAAAGGAATCGCCCGCGTAGGTCACAGCTAACGGTACGACGAATCGTCGAAGCGGCTCATGTCGAGCGAGTCGTCGAGGACGCCCAGAGTCACTACGGCGAAGGTAAAAACGGTGGTCTCCGGCTCGAGATGTCCGCCGAACGCCTTATCGCCGTTGGCCAGCGTGATGTGCGGATGAATGCGGCCGTTCATGACCATGCCGCTCATGCCGATGACGTCGGCCGGCGCAGTGGGGTTCTTGACGAACAGGATCTTCGGCGGCATGTCGCGATTTGACACCATGTGCAACTGGTAGCCGCGCACCGATCCAAAGGCCGAGAGAATCACGGCATTCTTAATGTGCTCTTGCGCAATCATTTTTTGCAGGCCGGCGAGCAGATCGGTTCCAAATTTGAAGCGAAGCACGACGATCCGCTCGAGGTGGCCGCTGACGGCAAAGACATCGGGCACATCGGTGCTGTTGGGCTTTGTGTCGACGGCCGGATTGCCTGTAGCCTGGCTGACTTCGCGGCGCGTCTCCTGCGCCGGCAGCGCCATGCACGAGGCCAGCAGCGCAACAACGAAGAGTCTTTTCATTTAGATTCTCCCTGGCCGCGAGCAGCGGTCATGCGGCGAAGCGAGACTCGCCATTTAGCGAGGGTATGTACGTTCCCGCAGCAACCTACCGATCCCTGCCCCCTGATCTCTGTTTTTAGAACGGAATATCGTCGTCGGAGATTTCGGCTGACTGCGCGAAGTCGTCCTGGCCGGCGGCCTGGCGCTGGTCCTCGTTCACGGCGGCATTTTGAGAGCTGGACGAACGGCTGTAGCCGCCCTGCGAGTCGTCGCGCCCTGAAAGCAGCGAGAGATCGTTGACGATGATTTCGGTGCGGTAGCGCTTGGCTTTGGTGTCCTTGTCTTCCCAACTGCGCGTCTGAATCTTGCCCTCGATGTAGAGCTTCGACCCTTTCTTCACATAATCGCGGACGATCTCGGCTGTGCGCTTGAACGCGACCAGAGTGTGCCACTCGGTGCGGTCCTGCCAGTTGCCCTGCGCGTCCTGAAAGCGATCGCTGGTGGCGAGAGAAAAGTTGGCCACCATCGTGCCGCTGGGGGTGGAGCGAATCTCAGGGTCCTTGCCTACGTTGCCTAGAAGAAAAACTTTGTTCACGCTCTTGGCCATGTTCTTGCTCTCCTCGTGTCCCAATGCCGGTGCGGCGAGTCTGCCGCAAAACCGGGCTGTTCTTTGAAGAATCGTTTCGGCCCACGCCGCCGCTGCCGGTATCTGGGCAAAATCTTAATATACCCCCTGAATTCGCATTGTGCCCGGCAGCGAATCATGCCGTCAGGCGCAGTCCGTCTGCCAGGCGCTTAGGGTGTATCGACATATACAGGCGGCAGCGACGGGAGCCACTTTTTCTCAGTTCGAGGAAAGAGGAGCGACGGATACCGGGTGTCTCCTAGCGACGATTGACAACGAAATGAGGGAAAATGGCCCCGTCCCTCCGGGTTGCGGTGAAAATCCGGCCATACTTTGTTGTCGTCCTCGACGGTGGACCCGCCACAGCCTTCGGACTCCGCCTCGTCTGGCCGGATTTTCACTCGCAACGCTGCCCCCTGTATATGTCGATACACCCTAGGCTCAGTTCATCCGCCCCAGCCCGCGGAATTGATGCGCGACGGCTTCGAGAAATGTCTCCACGCTCGTGTCCTGAGGAATCGTCAGACCCGACTTGGCGCAAAGGGCTGCGGCAATGCGGCTGGCTAGCGCGGCGCGCGTAGTCAGGTCCATGTCGAGGCGTCGCGCAAAGAAACCTTCCAGCACTTCGAGGTCGGAGGCGGATAGCTTGGCCAGCGCCGGTGCGGGCAGAACCACCCGCAGGTGCGGCGGACCACCCCACGGACCAGGAACTGGCCGTGGGGATCCTGTCGGACTGACGGGCGACTCCAACGCGGCCAGCGTCGGCGCGACAAACATGCGCGCGGCGCTCTCGCCCCAGTGCGGTGAATCGACCTCGCGGTCGCGAACCACGAGCGTTCCGGCAACCATGTCGCCAAGCCGCTGATTGCGACGGCTGAGGAAGATGGCGACAACGCCCACCGCGTAAAAGCCCGGGAAATAATCGACGAAGCGAACCAGGTTGCGGGCCAGCGACTCCACAAAGTTGATGCCGCGCCCTGACTGATGAATGACGCGGATCCGGGCCACGCGCTTGCCCGGTGTGCGCCCGTTGCCGAAGGCCTCAAACAGCGCGAAGTAGCCCCATTGCAGCAGGAAGACGATCAATACGAAGATGCCGATGGCCCAATTGGCTGAAACGCCGCCGAAAAAATGCAGCGCGGGAATGATGATCGCAGCCACAATGCCGAGAACGAGGAACACAAATCCCCAGATCAAATAGTCGACGAGGATGGCAATGAACCGGCTGCCGATGCCGGCCAGTGGCATCTCGATGGCCACCAGCTCCGGGGTGTCGATGTTAAGCTGATCTCCAATCGGCTCCATGGCGATCATCCTCTCCAATCAGTGGCTCGCGAAGCGCCGGCCTTACTGGGACCGTCTGGCCGCGCTGCTGGGCGAGGCCGGGGCGGGCGGTGTGCGGCAGCTTTCGCGCGCCGAGCTGCGCGAAACTGCGCTGCTCTACCGGCAGGCGGCGAGCGACCTGTCCACGTTGCGCCAGGACTCCACGGCGCGGGCTTATGCCGAGCACGTCAACCAGTTATTGGCTCGCGCCCACCATATCATCTATTCCAGCCGCCGCAAAGGCTTCCTCAAAATCTTCTATTTTCTGCGCAACGAGTACCCGGCCATCGTGCAGCGCCAGATTCGCTATGTACTGCTGGCTCTCGTGATGACGCTGGCCGGTGCATCGCTTGGGTCGGTACTCACGCTGGCGCGTCCGCAGTTCATGCGCCACATGCTCGGGCCGGCGATGGTCGAGACCATCGAGCGCCACGAGATGTGGACGCAATCGATTGTCGGCCTCGAGCCGGTGGCCTCGAGCGCAATCATGACCAACAATCTGAGCGTCTGTTTTGTGGCCTTCGCCGGCGGCATCGTTTTCGGCTTGGGGCCGGTCTATTCGATGTTCTTCAATGGACTTCTGCTGGGCGTTATCGGGGTGGCCTGCGCGCAACACGGCATGTCGGTTGATCTGTGGAGCTTTGTCGCGCCGCACGGCTCGCTGGAGCTGCCTTCGATCGTTCTTGCCGGCGGCGCAGGGCTGCGCCTCGCTCACGGCGTGCTGTTTCCGGGGCTTTATCGCCGGCGCGACTCCATCGCTCTGGCAGGGGTGGAAGCAACGCGGCTCGTCTCCGGAGTCATTCCGCTTCTGGTCATCGCAGGCACGCTGGAAGGATTCTTCTCGCCCTCGAACGCGTCTGTCCCGCTCAAATTCACCGTGGGCGGCTTGCTGTTCACCCTGCTGCTGGTGTGGCTGTTCCGGCCGTTAAAGCCGATGCTTGTCAGCGCGCGCTAGGCGCAGTGCCGCGCCGTCCCCCAACAGGCAGGCTGTCATCCTGAGGAGCGCAGCGACGAAGGATCTGCGGTTGCTTTTCAGCTTTCCATACGGTCGAGCGCTCGTCGATAGTCGGCAGGCTCATACTCATACCAATCTCGGCTGAGATCGATCCAGCCTGGATTTGAAGATTCAATCAGCGCGATCTTCTTTGACCGTCTCCATCCCTTGAGCTCCTTCTCGCGAGCAATGGCTCCTTGTACGTCTTGATAACGCTCAAACCAGACGAGACGATCGCAGTTGTAACGCGCAGTGAAGCCATCGTGTTCCTTCCATTTGTGCTGGAAAACGCGTTTGTGCAGGTCCCCGGTCACTCCGATATAGAGAGTGTGGCTGCGGCTAGCCACGACGTAAGTGAAGTAGGAGCCCTCGTGCATCCAATGATCATAGGCTGAAATGCCGGAATGGAAAGTGATGAGGAACAACCGCAGATCCCTCACTCCGTTCGGGATGACAACTGCCCCATCCCTCCAAATCCCTGTCATCCTGAACGAAGCGTAGCGAAGTGAAGGATCTGCGGTTGCTTCAAAAAAATCCGCTGCGACCTAAATTCCAATTACTTCCGGATTGGTGATGATCCGACTCCGAACTCGAAATCCGGACTGCCGCCTTGTCTGGATGAGCACTATCCGCTCGCCGTCACGACCGACATGCTAAAGGGCTTCCGGCCCCCGCCCTAACGCGGCGTACGGCACGGCTCACTAGTTCTCCGTCCGAGGATACGCGACCAAAAAATGAGTTTCTGCGACTAGTCTCCATGCGAGCAAGTGCATCAACGACGTCCGCCCTTTCCAAATCCCCGGCAATTGTTTCGTAGCTGCCCTCGATAGCCTCCAGATCAGACTGATCTCCCTTTAGCCCGAGCACCGAACGGGCAGCCGTCCTGAGCCAGAGGTCTTTGTTCTTATCGACAGCCCAAGCCCTACAAAGCTGCAACAGGCGAGCCGTTATCGAGCTCTTCGCTACAAACCAAGCGATAATTTGGAACGTCTGGTAATCGTAGATAGCCTCAGCCGACGAGATGTAGTCGAGGATCCGATCATCTTCAGCTTCGCTCGTGCCTACTTCCAGCAAATAACGCAGGGCCCATTCCAGGGCAATCGCATTTGAAAACAGGGCTGAGATGCAGGAGCGTTTTTCGACCAGAACACACTTGATTTTGATTGCCAAATCTCCCGAGGCATCACCGGGATGAACCAAGCGAGTAATCTCGGCCCTGCGACATCTGTATATTTCGCCTCTGATCCGCGACCGTTCCTTGATCGTGCCGCACGACCGATGATTCTGCTGGCTGCGGATTTCCAAATGCGATTGCCCTGGGGCCCATTCGGTCTCTTCAGGTTTTTGTTGTATCAATTCGATGGCGTATGTCGCCGCCACGTGCGATTTCGCCTTTGCAAGTCTTGTCAATAGATAGTGAAGCAACGTCTTGTTGAAACGTTCAACGGAGCTTCCGAAGTTGTCTTGAAATGCCTGTTCGAGAACCTCGGGCCTTGGACCCTCCGGACCCTCTTGAAAGAACTGCTCTATATCTGAAACCGTGACGGACGAGGGAGCGCTTGAAAGACTCTCGCTCATCTCGGCGACCAAGTCTGACTGAATTGCTTTGATAAGTGGCGTGACACCATCAATCTCGTGCGCCGCTTCGTCGGCTCGCAGGATTTTGGTCTTTGCGGTTTGAAGATTCAAGCCCCTCTTTCGCATTAGATCGTTAAGCAACAGGAGTCCTCGTTTCGCTTCTAGTCGGCTCTTACAAAAAATTCGAATGTCATCTACGTAGCGAAGGTGCGTGAAGCCGCCATTACGCAAGGCGCGATCAATCGGATTCAAGTAGATTTTCGCTAGGATGTCTCCCGCCGAAAAGCCTTGCGGGACTCCCTTCGCTCTAGGCTGTGCCCATCTGTGTAACAGCGACATCAGCAGGTCCAGGAAAGAGGCCTCCGGGCTAAATGGTTTCAGATCGCTTCTTAACCTTTCGAGGTCGATATTCTCGTAGAATCCCGTAACGTCTGCGACAACGACGAATTGAGCTCCGTTGAGCCTCTGACTCGACCTGGTCCGCCATTCATCCCAATATCGAACTCCGGTGCGAATCCATTCCTTAGCCTCCGGGCTTGGATTGAGTTGGTATGCAACGTCCGGATCACCCTGAAAAGGTCCGAGCGACTCGTAGGCCTTTCCATAAATCCCCCCGACCAATGCATTGAGAACCAGCTCGTCCTGCCCGTCAAGCACCGTTCCGGGTCGAACAAGCCAGCCAGGCTTCGGAGCAAAACATGTCAGCGACGGGTGTGGCACATATCTTCCTTGCAGGCGTTGCTTGACCGATGCAAACCAACCTTCCAAGTCGAGCTCGATCCACTCAAGCAGACGTGGATGGGTATAGAAGGCTCGGTGTGGGCGATCCAGCTTCATGCGCTGCCAAGCTAACGCGAGGTCTAGCTTCGCAATTTCCGAGGGTTCCATACTCGGAGTCTATAGCCCTGTTGCGAATCCCGCGATTGCGGCGGTCGAATCACCGGCAATGGTCAAGTTCCCCCAATCCCCTCTTCCGCCATCTGCAGAAAGAACCAGGATCGCCGCCTGTCAATGCACCCATCCGCGATTTCCCTCGTAATTCACTGAAAACACTCGCAAAAAACATCCATCAAGTTTGCCGATCATTTCCTGCTTCCAGCTCATACTCGTTTCATGATCGAAACAGGCCAATCCGCGCGGCGGACACCCTCCGCCGCCCTCGCGTTCCTAGGCCGGGTTTCCAACGGAAAATCGCCAAGACTCACCGAAAGGCGAAAAAAGGCGCCTCTAACTCCTTTCAATGGACGACTTTAGGGGGTTAACTCCAATGGAATCAACGAGCTAGCGGAAACGGTGAGAGGTACAAGTAACTGAAAATAAACCGCTTAACCCCAAAAATGGGGTGGGGGGCATGGTGGTGGGTACGGGTACGGACCCGGAACATACCAGACAGGCTGCCCGGTAGCGTCCTTTGCGTTAGGAATGCCGCCTACACCATCGCCCGCTCTTTCACCCTCAAATATTGGTTCAACACCGCGGAGGTGAGCCGCGCGGGATCGAGGTCGAGGGTGAGCGCGCCTTGGTCGCGCAAGCGTGCGAGGAGCAGTTCGCGGCGGGTGGTTAGCTCCTGCGCCGCGGAGGCGCGGAACATTTCTTCCACGTTCTTAGGCCGCGCATTGGCGATGGCTGCGACGTCGGGCTGGGCCATGGCAACAAAAAGCAGCACGTGGCGATGGAGCAACTGCATGGCGCCGTCGATCACCTCGGGGCGCATGGCTGTTTCGGCCAGGTCAGTGATCCACAGGACGAGCGCCCGCCGCGGCTGCCAGCGATTCAGCGTGGCCGTGGCGCGCAGGTGATCGGCCTCGCTCAATTCAGCGCGTGCCTGCGCGAGAGCTTCGACAATTTGCCGCAGATGCGCATGACCGCGGCCGGGAAGGACGCGCTGCTGGATATGCTGGCCGTAGACGAGGAGGCCCACGCGATCGCCGGAAAACAGCGCGAGCTGCGCAAGAGCCACGGCGGTGGAGCAGGCGTAGTCGAGCTTGGAGTGGCCGCGGCGATCCAACTTGCCGTCGCCGCTGAGGATTCTGCCGCGCAGCAACCGGCCGGCATCGAGGACGATCCAGACCGCCTGGCTGCGCTCGGTCTGGTAGCGGCGCGTGATCAACTGGCCGCGGCGCGCGGTCGCCGTCCAGCAGACGTCGCGCAGGTCGTCGCCTTCGAGATATTCGCGGAGGCTCTCGAAATCCCGGCCCAATCCTCGTTCGCGTGCCCGGCGGAGTTGGAGGTCGACCTGACGGCCACGAGCCAGAAAAATCTCCTGATCCTCGCCCTGGCGCAGCGCCGGATATACACGCACCGGCTGCTCGAGCGGCGCCATGGCCCAGCGTTCCACCAGTCCGAGCGGAGAAGCATAGCGAATGTAAACCGGTCCGGCCTGTACATCGCCGCGCTCGCGCGGCTCGATTTTGTAACGCAGCGTCGCGCGGATGCGTGGAAAGACGCGCAGATTGCGCGTGGCAGGCGCGGCGACGAGCGCGTCTGGAAGGTCGTCAACCAGGTGGCATTCGAGAATCGTCTCGGCGCTGTGCTCGACGGCCAGCCGAATCTCGGATTCGCTATCGAGCGCGGGCGCGTTGCTCCAGGAGCGTTCGATCATGATCTCGTGCGCCGTTGGCAATCGCAGTCCGTCGAGGATGACCGCAAGGAACACCAGCGCGTCCCAGACGAGCATTCCATATCCCCAGGTAGCCCGGAAGAATCCCGGCAGCGCGAGCAGGAGGCCACCGGCGAGCAGCCAGATGGCGCGTGAAGTTAAGCCAAACGCGAAGCGGCCGCGCGGCCGGCAAGCGGCGCGAACCGGCTCGGGATGGAGCGAAGGCGAGATCATCCCCGCGGCACCGCAACCGCAGCGACGACGTCGTTAAGCACGCGATCGGAGTCGAAGCCCTCAAGCTCAGCCTCGGGCTTGAGCAGAATTCGATGGCGCAGTGCGGGCAGAACGGCGCGCTTCACGTCGTCGGGAATGATGTAGTCGCGGTCCTCGAAGGCGGCAAAAGCCTGGGCCACGCGAAGCAGACAGATGGCCGCGCGTGGGCTGGCGCCAAGCGCCAGCATGGGCCACTCGCGCGTCCGGCGGACGAGATCGAGAATGTATCCGTAGAGATCTTGTTCGACGCGGATGCGGAGAATTTCGTCGCGCGCGGCGGCGAGAAGCTGAGGAGAAAGCGGCTGGATCTTCGCATCTTCCAGCAGATTTGCGCCTGCGGCGCCGTGATGCCGCTCGAGCATCTGCCGTTCTTCTTCAGGCGCGGGATAACTCACTTTGATCTTGAGCAGAAAACGATCGAGCTGGGCCTCGGGCAACGGATACGTGCCCTCAAAGTCGATCGGATTCTCGGTGGCGAAGACGGTGAACCAAGGCGGAAGCGGGCGCTGGACGCCGTCGCTCGTCACCTGGCGCTCCTCCATGCATTCGAGCAGCGCCGCCTGCGTGCGTGGGGGCATGCGGTTGATCTCGTCGACGAGGAGCAAGTCAGTAAATACCGGCCCAGCGTGAAAAGTAAACGTGTTGGTGCCAGGCCGGAACATCGTAGTACCGAGAATATCGGCGGGCATCAGGTCCGGCGTGCCCTGCACGCGCTGAAAGCCGAGGCCGAGCAGGCGGCCAACCGATTTCACGATAAGCGTTTTGGCGATTCCCGGCACGCCTTCGAGCAGCGCGTGGCCCTGCGTCAGCACCGCGACCAAAACCTCGCCGATCACTTCGCTCTGTCCCGCGATCACGCGTCCCAACTCCGCGCGCGATGCGGCGAGCAATTGTTGGGTCGCGGGCAAAGACGCCGCTTGAGGCGCCGTGCCTGGTTCAGTTTTTCTTTCCTCGGTCATTCCGCTCTCCTTGCTTTCCGCTCCGTTGATCTTATCGTTGCGGTCCACGCAGTCCTCATCAATGCGTCGGACCCGTCCGCGCCGCAGCGGCCAGCAGATCACTGTGCCGGCTGAGCGTCTGCACCAGCGCCAGCGCGCTTTTCGGCGGCAGCTTGTCGTTGGTTGCGGCCACTTCGCAATCGGCCAGATCTTTCTCGAGCTCCGGTGAAGCCTGTGGGAAGCGGCGGCGCAGCGCGCGGCTCAGTTCCTCCGCGCTCATCTTCGCACCTTTCAGCCCGCACAGGTCGCCCATCCTGCGGCGGAATCGCTCGTAAGCGAGGTCTACCGCTGTGGCTGAGGCCCGCGCTTCCGCGTAGAGCGAACCTAGCGCCTCAAGAAACTCGACGGGCGTGGCGCGCACGGGAGTGGGCAGATCGCGCACCGGTCCGCGCCGACGGCTGAAACTGAAGGGAATCAGCAGTGCGATGGCAAGCAGACCGGCCCGCAGCATCCACATTGCCGGCCCGCTCGCGTAAAACCACTCCGTGCGCGTCTCACCGTGCAGCGATTCATCCCAATAAATGCGATGACCTTCGCGCGAGCCAAGTGTATTGAGAAAGAGGACCAGATTATTGGCGCGTCCGATGGAGCCATTTTCGAGCGGCGTGGAGCCTGCCCACCAAATAACCTCGCCTTTGCCGTTGGTATACTCGACGACCGCAGGTGTACCCGAGCAGTTGTATTGCACGCGATCGAGCGGGTGCTCGAATCCCCATCCGGCTTCGGGAACCATCCACACTTCGCCGGAGCTGGCTAGGGGATCGAGGCCCTGTGGCGCCAACTTGCACGCTGACTGGAACTGCTCCGGCGGCTGAACGTTTCCATCAGGCGCCAGACCGCCTCCCACCCACCCGGTGATCAGAACACGGCCTCCGCGCGCGACGATGTCGCGTACCGCCTTCAGATCTTCCGCCGCGATGTCACCCGGATCGGGCTCGGCGAAGATCACCACGGTCTGCTCGTCGGCACGTTGTGCCAAATCGCTCAACGGCTGCTCCCACCGCTCTACGGTGTAGCCACTGGCTTCAAGCAACTCGTATGCGGCGCGCGCACCGTGGCGGCCGGTCAAGTAGGAGCTGGGCACGGGATTGTCGTCATTATTTTCATTGCGCGACAAGAATGCAGTCACAAATGCGAGCACGAGAACTGCGACCAGGCAGCCGATGAGCAGCCTGCGGTCCTTCGAATCGAGTGAAGGGAAGAGTTTCATTCCGCCGCCACCCCCAGCGCCGCAGCCAGCTCCAACGCGGCATTGAAGTCCGAGGCCTGGGCCGCGCGGCCGCCATACCACGTGCGCTCAAAGCTCCTCGTGAGGGCGGTCAGGTTGGATTTGCGCGGGTCGGTTCCGGCCAGTAGAGCGAGGTACTCGCGCGGGGTGCGGGCTCGATCCGCCGGCCACAAACGCCTCGACTCCAACCGTGAGATCGACGCCCAATAAAGGAAGTGGATGGCCTCGCGCCACTGATCCTGTGCCGCCATCGCTTGTGCGTCGCGGAGCCACAACTGCCATTCGCGCGCCGAGGGTGCTCCGGTCGCAAGCCCGATTTCGGGAATCAGGCGGATGCGCGACCGGCGTTCGATGCGCAAAAGAAACCACACCAGCGTGGTGCAAAGGCCAACCAGCAACAGAATGCGCAGCAACCACACGATCCATGGCGCGTTTGAACTGAAGCGCACCAGGCCGGAAAAGATCTTGTCGAGCAGGTTATAAAACCATTCGCGGAGGCGCCCAATTGCCGATTCCTCAGTGACTCCGCGATAGGCGCGCTGAGCCAGAATGGAATTCAGGGATATTCGCTCGTCGCTGTAGTTGGGAGTGGCCGCGACTGGGTTTTCCACCTGTGATGCATCGTCCTGAAGGCGCCGACGGGCGGCGGCCAGCAGGGCATCCACCGAGAGAGGCTTTTTGTTCGCGCGAGGAATCGCGTCGAAAATGTCTTTCTGCGCGGCATCATTCTTTTTCGCGGCGCGCGCCAGCACCGATCGCAGCCAGTCGTAGCGGACCTCGCGCGTCTGCGAGGCCCCGGCGGAAAGCCCTTGCACGCGGCTATCGGGTCCAATCTGCGCCGGATCGCATGCAGGGAATTTTGTCTGTGCCGCTCCGGCCGCGGAACGCTGGTTCTGGCAGGCGGCGACGAGCGCATCGAGATCCTTCAGATGCTGCTGGTATTGCGCCACGGTGACATCGCGCCAACCGGCGTCGGATAGGAGTTCCTGGGAACGCGCGGCGTGGGGTACCGCAGCGCTAAGCGCAAGCAGCGCGAAAGCCGCCACCAGAACCGCAACAGCGCGCCGCCAACCAGATCCCGGCCATCCCAAATTCATGGTTCTTCTACGGTATCAGGAGACGCAACCGACCCGGAAACGCTTGCGCCCTCAGTGGGCAGCGCATTGGATGCGGGTTCCGTGAGCCCTGCCTGCTGCATCATCCACTCGATGTCGAAGCCCTCCTTGCGGATGCGCTGATCATAGTAGAAAACGACAAGCGCGATGGCGGAAACAGGAGCGATCAGCACCTGCAGCACGAAATCCGTGACGACGCGCACGATCTCGGCAACGACAAAAGCGGCGGAAGACTGCGCCGCTCCGTTGCGGTGGGCCGCAGCAATGAAAATGACAATCATAGAGGGAATCGCGGCGATCATCGAGACGGCGATGGACAACGCGATGACGAGCAGATACATCACGAAGATGCGGCCGCGCGTTCCCTCGCTCAACTTCCAGGCGCGCTGCAGCGACTTCCATGCAGGCCTTTCTTCGATTACGCAAGTGGGCAGGCCGAGCGAATAATTCAACCCTAGCCAGATGATGACGACCACCGCCGCAATGCCGAGCGGCACCGCGACGAAGCCGGCAGTCACGGAGGCGGCGCCTCCACCGGCGGCCGCCGCAAGGGCAACCAGAATCCCGATCGCGAGCGCGGCGACCGATGCCGGAAGTACGCCCACGATGAAGCCCTGCAGGATGATGAACCCGAGATAGCGCCAGAACCGCGGCTTTACCGCCCCAAGCGCGCTGCGAGTCGTGATCGCCTCGCCGCGATGCGCGCTGGCCGCAGCTCCAGTAAGTCCCGCATAAGAGAAAACCCCCGCTGCGATGTAGATTGGAATTGCGACAAGCACAATCCCAAAAAACAAAATTGCCAAAGTCCCGTTCATTTCAAAATGGCCAAGTGTGAGCGAGCTGAAAAAGACTCTCCAGATCGTCGCCGCCAGGGCGCTGACGGCGACAACCACGCCGATTGGCAAAGCCGCCACGCCCTCGAACATCCAGAAGTTGCGGCGGTAGAGCTGCGCCGTGCGATCGAGAATCTCTCCGAGTGTGGATGGCCGTAGTGTCTCGCTCATGAATGCGCTAGCTTGCTCAGGAGTTTTGTGGCGCTGGCAACTCAGGTTGCGGCGAGAGCCCTGCGGCCTGCATCATCCATTCAATATCGAAGCCTTCCTTGCGGATGCGCTGGTCGTAATAGAAGAGCGTGAGGCCGGTCGAGTAAATGGGACCGATCAAGGTACTGGATAGGAAAATGCCGATCTGTTGCACGGTCAACCAGCCCAGAGGCAGCGGCTGGCCGGGGTGCTTGATGGCAAGCGCGATCAAGGGAAATCCGAACAGAATCCCCAGCAGCATGCGCACCGCGTAAACCAGCAGGCCGAGCACGAAGATGCGCCCGCGCGAGCCCTGGCTCAGATCGATGCTGCGCTTGATTGCGCCGGCCGCGGGCAAATCCTCCACCACGCAGGCGGGAACTGCCAGCGAATAGCGCAGCGACATCCATATGCCGTACGCACCGGCCAAAAGAAACAACGGCGCCAGCACGAGCATGCTTAGGCCAAAAGCCAGGATCGCGCCGGGATTCTGCTGAGCCGCACTCTGCGCCGCCGTTGGGTTGGTCATAAAGTCGTGAGGCAGAACTGTAAATGCGACGGCAAAGAACGCCACATACAAAACAGAAAAGGGCGTCCACGCGCGGAATCCAGTGACGGTCATCAGCCATAAATAGGTCCGCAGGCGAGGCAGGACGCTTTTCGCGGCGGCACGAATGGTCGCGGGCTTGTCGAGGTACACCCAGGCCACCGCCCGATTGATGGCCGCGATCGACAGCCCGGCGAGCATCAGGATCACAAGCGCTTCCAGGACGGCGATTGAGGCCGTGCCCCATTGCCAGTGCGCCATCATGTTGGGATAGCCGAGCAGGATGAGCGAGCGCAGATACAGAACCTGCACGGCGAGCATGATTCCGGCGAAGATGGCCGAGATTCCGGCAAAAAGCAGGAAATGAGTGCGATAGAGTTCGGCGGTCCGGTCCAGGATCTCGCCGAGGGCCATTGGCCTGAGCTGGTTGTTCATATCTTCCCCTGTCGCCCCCCGGCGCGCGATAGTTACGCGCACCCTGTGCGCCGGGGCCGCGTCATTGCCGCCAAGGCACTTGCGGATGGTTGCGCCGTTGAAACGCTCGGCGTAAGCCCCTGAATTTGGGTGCAAAGAACGATTGCGTGAACGCTTGCACGGATCGTAGCACAGGGCTGACGTTCGCGTCGGCGGTTTCTGCGGCGAACGACTTGCTGGCCCCGGGGCGCCCTTGCCTAAAGAGCGCCTCAAACTGCCATCTTGCCCCAAAAGTCGGATTCTGCCAGGAATTACCTTTTGGCGGATAAGCAGGGCGGCGAGCCGAAGCAACGGCGAATGTTGATCAACCGGTAATTGCCGGGTTGCCGGTTATCCGCCCGCAATCCCACTAGCAACGATGCCTCGTTAAGTGCAAAGGCGATCTCGGATCAACTGGGAAGGGCGTTGATCCTGGAAATCGGGAAATCGTAAGCATTGGCTGATGTAAGCGTTCACCCAGGCGGAGATTCACTTTGTCGCGGCTCCTGCTGTTCCTTGCTGAAGCTTCTTTTTGACACGTTCTTCGAGAAGACGGAAGAATTCCTGAATCTCCGCAAAAGTTGTTTTGGGATCGTTGTTGTAACCCATCAAGCGGTGCTCATAGTGATTCCCTTTTGCCAGATCGTCATCAATCACGAATCTGGCTTCTTGCATCGCCGAACCTCGATGTTCGAATTTGCCGGTTATTTCAATCGTCGCCTTTTCGAGGGCGCAGTACAGACTGAAAGTCTTGGCTGCTTCAGGGCATTCTCTGTTATCGGCGCGATTCCACTTCGCTGGAGAGTTTAGGATTTGTTGCGCACGCTCGATGATCTTCACGTCATCCGTGGTCGCAGGTGGCTCAACATCTGAACTCAGGTCTTGCCAAGCTGTCTCTTTGGTCGCGCGTTGGAATATTACCAATCGTGGTGGAAACTGTCCCTCTTTCCACTCGCCGTGGATCGAAGCGGAATTTGATGTGAGCGTGCCGTCAAAGGAACCCCCGTCACTCAGGCCGAGCCGAATATTGGAACCCAATACAGTTACTGAAGGAATAACTTCCGGTAGGCCACTCTGATCAATCCTGAATAGAGTCACCTCCCAACTGCCATTAGATGTCTTGAAGATTTGAAGCATAAGCCGTTTCGCGGCTTGGTCCTGCAGCGTACCTTGCCAATCCCCAGAGAAGCTCTGAGCGTACAAGGGACTCGCTGAGAGTATTAGGGCGATCCAGATCCGGTTCATCTTTGCCTCCATCTCGTTGAGACGAACATCCGTTGACCAAGCGAGTATAGCTGGGGCCTCTCGACATGGCGGCCAGCCGTCACCTACTGCCAGCAGGGCGAGGCACTCGCTCACGGGATTCTGGCCCGTTGTTCGCCAACTCGGAATCTTCGCCCAGCATTCGGTTACTTCCCACTTGGCGGTGACTCAAGCGGAACCCCAGGAACCGAACATCCGCGGCTTCAATAGACCGAGAACCCAATACTGGAGAACTGCCGTTTCAGCTCAATGTGGAGATCGACGCCGCGCTTCGAGACCAACCAGATTCACTTCGACAGAAGGTCGAGGGACTGTTCGGCAAGGCTGGAAGGGTCCGCCGCTCCGCTGGAGAACGCAATCACGCCAATTCCCTTGTGCAGGTTAATGAGCAGGTCCGACGTATAGCCCGCGACCGCACCGCCATGTCCGAAGGCGACATAGTTATCGCGCCGATTCACTTGAAAACCGACCCCATAACCGGACGTCAATCCAATGTCGGCCGGCACCACTAATTGCTTCTGAAAGTGGTCGAGACTGGAGGTTTTCAGCACGCTCTCCGGACCCTGGCCCATCAGGAAGGAGACGAACCGTGCAAGGTCCCCCACGGTGGTGTAGATGGCGCCATTTGGCACCTTATAGCCACGCCCCGTTTCATGCTCGCGCTGCGACGTGGTGGAGTCTGCTTGACCGTTGGGTTCCCTCAGTTCATAACCCTTGGCAAGATGCGGCAATAATTGAGTATTCCGTTCGAAGGCCGAATGAGACATCCCGAGCGGTTCGAAGATGTGTTTCTGAACGTAGTCGACATATGGCTCGCCAGCGGCGCGAGATAGCGCCGCGCCCAAAATGGCGTATCCAATATTAGAGTAAGAGAAGCGGGTGCCAGGCTCAAATTGATAATGGAGATTCGGCAGTGCCGCGATCAGCGTATTCTCCCAATCCGAAACAGGCCCCGTGGTCGCCGCATCGACGTTGTCGGGTTCACGCCCCAGTCCCGACGTATGGGTGGCGAGCTGAATCAAAGTAATTGGGGCAGCATCCGGAAACCTTCCTTGAACCGCCTTTATCTCCGGGAAATACTTCTCGACCGGATCGGAAAGGTGTACCTTTCCAGCCTCTACCAACTGTTCCAACATCAGCGCGGTAAACATTTTGGTAATGGAGCCAATGCGGTAAACGGTATCGGCATCCGCCGGAGTTTTCGTTTCCATATCTGCTTCGCCGTAACTCTTCGTCCAGATGAGCTGTTTACCGACAACTACGCCCTCGGTCACGCTGCCGATCGGGCGCGTTGCAAATTGGGACCCGATCATTGAATCGATCTTCACGAGCTGCGGGCGCAAGCTCTCAGCCGTGGCCACGATGGGAATGGGATATTCGCTGGGACGCACATTCGCGCTCTCGACTTTCCCGTCTGCTCCGAGCCAGATCCGATAATCCACCGAGTTGTTCTCAAAGTTGACCTGATAGATATCGGCTCCGCCCGGTCCGACTCCCTTAAAAATCACCGACTGCAAAGCGCCCATCGCGGCGATCATTGACTGGAGTTGAGGCAACTGCTGGCGTGTTGCGTCTGCGAGTGCGGGGCTCATGAGATCGTAATCGGGTTTGCCAGTCTGGATCTCATTGATCATCCTGCGTACCGCGGCCTCGCTCCCCGGCGCCGCGGTTTGGTCCTTGAATCTCTCCTCGAATGCCGCTGCGGCATCGGCAACCCTTTTTGCTTCGGCATCGCTCAGCCGCTTCCCCGTCATGTCCCGGCCATTCTGATGAAGGATCAGCTGGCTTGCGGGACCTCTTTCATCTCTGGGAAACTCAATCTCGGCATTGATGTCCTTCGGGAAGAACATCGTCTCCGACTCGGGGAACAACGGAACTTTGCCCTGGCCCGTCGCCTGTGAAATTAGTTGGCCGTCGACGAGAGTTATGGTCACGTTGAAATCCGGTGCTATCGCGTAGATGCCAACGTATCTAGAGAGGACGCTCGGCGAGACGGTGATCGCTTTGTGGTCGGGAGTCTGGGCCAGGCAAGAGCCCGCCAGCAAGAAGGTGGCAATGAGACGCTGAATCATACTTCCTCTCTGTGTGGGCTAAAGGTCAAATGTCCGGAAATCCTGCCCCAGTTGTGGCCACCAGTTCGTGCCTGCGAGACTGCCTAGGGCTTGCAATTCTTATTGCTTAGTCGCTCGTATTGTAACGCCGGTTTGGGCCGCGGCACCGGTCGGTTTCGCGTTCCGGGCGGTTTGTCGGCCAACCGGAAGTTATGTTCTGGTAAGCACCGTTCATCCCCGTTCAATTCGGGCAAATCTCCGAATTTCAGCTCTTGCCCGAAAACTCCGGCTCCCGCCCAACAAGTCGGACTTTTTAGGCAAAGCCGCAGGAGCCTCTTGAAAAATCTTTGCGATTCTGGTAACTAATCCTTTAGTTGTTCGTCTATAGGAATGTCGAAGTGCTGCCATTTGGCAGATTTCCTTATTGGGTTCAACAAGTTAGCGATGCCGCCAAGAAAGTCCAACACGCTGACCGAAGCTGAGCTGAGGCTGATGAAGATCCTCTGGCGGCGCGGCGAGTCGGCCGTTACCGACCTGGTGGAAGCCCTGCCGAATGGCGAGCAACTGGCCTACAATTCGGTGCTCACCACCATCCGAATCCTCGAGCAGAAGGGCTACGTTGAGCACCGCCAGGAAGGGCGCGCGTTCGTCTACAGGCCCTGCGTCGCCGAACACGAGGCGAGCAGCTCGGAGGTGCGCAACGTGCTGAACCGCTTCTTTGGCAACTCGCGCGAGAAGCTGGTGTTAAGCCTGTTGGGCGACGAGGGTATTTCGGCCGAGGAGCTGGACCGGTTGAGAGATGCGATCCGCAGCGCGGCGCCCGACAAGGAAAATGCCGGCAAGAGGGGCAGGCGATAAAGATGCCGTTGATGCTCATGGCGGATGCGGTTCTCGCGGGGCTTGCCAGCCCGGTCAGCGCAACATCGGCCGCCGCAACATTTGCCGCGTTTGCGCAAGCGGTCGCACCGGCATTCGTGGCGGCGCTTTGGCAGGGCGCAACCGTTGCAGTTGCCTTGGTTCTCTGCATGCGGCTCGCGCCCCGCGTCTCCGCGGCGCATCGCTTTGCCGCGTGGACCGCGGGATTCGCGGTTGTGGCCGGCTTGCCGTTTCTGCCGTTGCTCGCACATTCCGGCGACGTGATCGCAGCCGCGCCGATTGCCGCAAGTGGAGCACGACCGTGGCTCGAGCTGGATAGCCGCTGGGGATTCGCCATCGCCGCGCTGTGGCTGGCTGCTTTCGGCTTCCGCGCCGCCGAACTCGTTTTTCATTCGTTGCGTCTGCGCAGATTGTGGCGGGGCGCCACTCCGGTCGAAGCCGAAGGAAACTTCCGCACCCTCCTTGCCGTGGCATCGCCGGCGCGCCCCCCAGTGCGTCCCATCGAAATCTGCACCACGCGCGATCTCGATCGTCCCAGCGTGATCGGCTTTTTCGCGCCGCGGATTCTCATTCCCGAGTGGCTCTTCTCGCGCCTTACGCCGGGTGAGCTTGAGCAGGTGGTTCTGCATGAAGCCGAGCATCTGCGCCGCCGCGACGACTGGACGAATCTGCTGCAGAAGCTTTTTCTTGTTGTATTCCCTTTGAATCCGGCGCTGGCCTGGATGGAGCGGCGCCTTTGCCGCGAGCGCGAGATGGCCTGCGACGAGGGCGTGGTTCGGCGCACGCAGGCTCCGCGCGCTTACGCGGCTTGCCTCACTGCTCTCGCCGAGCGCGGGCTGCAACAGCGGGAACTGCTGCGGCGCGCACAGGCGCTTTCGCTCGGCGCATTCGAGCGCCGGCCGGAGCTTGTTCATCGCGTGCACAGCATCCTGCGGCGCAAGCAGGCGCTCCATCCGCTGGCGGCAGGCGCGCTGGTTAGCGTGCTCGGTTGCGGCCTGGTCGTTGGATCGGTTGAGCTGGCGCGCAGTCCGCAGTTAGTTGCGTTTGTCGCAGCGCCGGAGCCGGACGCGCAATCGGCGGTCTTGGCGCCGCCGCAGGCAGGAACTGCGGGCATCGCTCGTGCTTCCTATGCGCGGACGGGTGAACCGGGCCCGACGGCCACTGACGCAGTGTTCCACCCCTCGACGCAATTTCACGCGCAATTTCACGCAATTGAGGCGAAGGCCATTCTGCCTGCAAGCCGCAACGCCGCGGTAACGCCAGTTGCTGCTCGACCACGCCGCGGCGACGATTCATCGGCCGGCATGACGGAAGAGGCGGACGCGGACGCCGCCGCACCCCGCGCCGAACTGGTGAAGGCCGTAGCGCCGACATCGGCTGACGCTTCGGCGCAGTGTCAGCAATTCATTGTTCTCACCGCCTGGGAAGAGGTGCAGACCTCTGTCTCGAGGACAAGAGCAATCGCCGATTATGACACCGGTGCAGTCGCACAGCAGCAGACCGGCGACACAACCAGCCAGCCTGCTGCAACTCTGGCAACCGAGATTACCGTCACACGAATAATCCTCCTCGTGTATCCGGCAGGCTCCGCGACGGGCACGCAACCAGCGTCCACAACAGGTTTCCATTTCCACCGGCCAGCCACACCGTCTGTCGATAGCGGCCGGATGGGACTTCAACTCTAACCATGAACTTCAACATCAATGGAGAATCAAACAATGCGCATGACAACTAATTCATTAGTAGCAAGAGCGAAGAAACTCGCAGTCCCCGCGGGCATCGTCGCAACGATCCTGTTTTCGGCAGCGTTCCTGTTCGACTTCGGCAGAGCGCACGCCGCTGCTGTTGCCGCCGCCGGCCCGCTTGATGAGAGCAGCGTGTCGTCGCTCGTCGCACTCGACAACGCGGTGGAAGCCGTGGCCTCGCGCGTCACGCCTGCAGTAGTCAACGTCGCGGTCACTTCCCGCGTCTCGCAGGATGACCAGAACTCCGAGGATGGCGGCCATAACTTTAACTTTGGCGGCATCAATCCGCAGGATCTGCCTCCGGGATTCCGGCAGTTCTTCTTCGGCCCCGGCGGCCAGCAAATGAAGCCGCAGCCGCAGTTTGAGCATGGGGTGGGGAGTGGAGTGATCTTGTCGCCGGATGGATACATCGTAACCAACGACCACGTTGTCGACGGTGCGACCCAGATACGGGTCACATTAAATGACCGGCGCGTTTTCACTGCGAAGCTCATCGGCGTGGACAAATTAAACGACCTGGCGGTCATAAAAATCGACGCGCAAAACCTGCCCAGCGTGCCGTGGGGCGACTCCAGCAAATTGCGGCCGGGCGAAACCGTGTTGGCGTTCGGCAATCCCTTCGGCGACTTCCCCTTCACCGTGACTCGCGGCATTGTCAGCGGCCTCGATCGCCCCAATCCTTACCGGGACGACCCGCGCAAGCCGGCCGACTTCATCCAGACCGACGCGGCCATCAATCCCGGCAACTCCGGCGGACCGTTGGTGAATGCGTACGGTGAGGTCATTGGCATCAACACGTTCATCATCTCGGGCAGCGGATCGTTTGCCGGCGCAGGCTTTGCAATTCCATCGCAAATTGCCCAGTCCACGGCGCAGGCGATCATCGAGAACGGCAGCGTGCACCACGGCTACCTGGGCATCAGCATGAACGACGTAACGCCCGACAACGCCAGCTTCTTCAATCTGCCTGACGCAACCGGCGCCATCATCAGCCAGGTGACGCCCGACTCGCCGGCCAGCAGCGCAGGTTTGCAAAACGGCGACGTGCTGCGCGAGGTCGACGGCAAGAATATCCCCAACGGCAGCATGCTGCAGGTTGCGGTGAGCGAGATGACTCCCGGCACACAGATCACACTGGGCATTCTGCGCGACGGCAAGCCGCAAACGCTGCACGTGACCGTGGGCGAGTTCCACAACACGAGCGAGGTAGCGAGCAACGACGCGCAGGGCAGTGAACAGCGCGGCAGGCTCGGGCTGGCCGTGGCCAACCTCACTCCCGATCTGCGCCAGCAATTCAACGTGCCCGATCAAGTGAAGGGCGCGGTCATTCAATCGGTGCGCCCGGGCAGCCCAGCTGAAGATGCGGGCCTCGCTCCCGGCGCGGTGATTCTCGGAGTCGATCGGCATCCCGTAGAGGATGCGGACAGCTTCGTGAACCAGCTTCATTCCGAGCCGGCAGGAAAAGACGTCCTGCTTCTGGTCTGGGCGAACGGGGGCGCAAGCTACCTGGTTCTGCATGCGGATCAGGATTCCCAGAACGGCAATAACCAGAACGGCGAGTAACGTTTCGCATTTTAGGGGGACTCTGCCGTTTTTGGGCGTTGCGCAGGGTCGTCGCTCCCTGTTTGTTGCGTCGGTTTTGCAACAAAGCTTCGCCCTGCACCGTCTTCTACAATGCACCAGCGAAAGAATTCGAAGTTCGGCGGGAGATTGCCGGGACAGCTGTCCCGATGCTTCACGGGCAGGTAGCACGAAGAACCGAATTCGTGAGGCAAAGGTAAAAGGTCGTCGCTGTCAGGCGGCTCGAAGAGTTGGGGTCTGCTCGGGGGGGAGACTCCGATTCAGAGACCTGGGACAACAAAGTGCCTCACTCGGGAGTCGGGGGACATAACGAGTGAGGCACTTTGTTTTGAAGAGCAGGGAACAGTCGCCGCTACCAGGCAAGGGAACAGCCGTCGCCCAGGCAGGTGCGCCGGCGCGCAAGCTCACTGTGCCGCCGGCGTCACACCCACAATCCCGCAATTCACTTTGGTCAGGCCCTGTACAGCCGGTCCTATATCGAGGTCGCTGAATTGTTCCGTATCTCCCGGTTTAACCGATGCGCCAGTTTGGTCCGTTAGCTGGACGTGCTTTTGCGCCAAATCGGAGCCGCTCTGGTCATATTGGTCGCACTCCAGATCCGCCGATTGTATGATCACGTTCGACTGGTTAATCCATTTCTGGTTGGAGAGATGGACATCTCCATTCACCACGTTCCACTGTGTAGTGTAGTTCTGCTGCGCGATCAGCGCGGCATTCGGTCCTGCTGCCGGTGCGCCCCCAGGCGGCGGCGGCGCTACCGGTTGCTGGCTTTGTTGATCGTGCGTGCCGATCCACCAAAGCCCGAACAGGACAGCGGCAATGATGATCACCCACCAGGCCCCTCCATGGTGCTTGGGCACCTCCTGCGGCATGGACATGATCGGGATCTGTGCCGGCGCGGGATAGTACTGCGGATAGGGCGTCACCGGCGGCGCCGCCGGCGGAGGCGCGAACTGGGCAGCCGCAACCGGAGCAGCCGCTGCAACCGGCGCGCTCACATCGTGCCCGCAGCTTACGCAGAATCGCTCATTGCCTGCCAACTGTGTTCCACATTTTGGGCAGAATGCCATACTTGCCTCTTCTCCTCGGCATGCTCGCGCATGCTGCTCCAGACTAAAGCGGTTCCAGGGTTCATGTGCCTTCCCTGGCGCCGTTCAAGCCGGAATCTCCTTTTTGTCGACTGCTTACCACGAATTGTACGGCTCGTGGACGGCTCTCGGAAGAATTTGATCTGCACTTATGGTCGAAAAGCGGAGCTCATTGGCTGCGGCGGAAAAGCCAGCCAAGACAGCAAGTCTCGGGACAAATCTCCGCAAACGAAAAAGGGCATGGGGGGGTGGGGTCTGCAAAAGGGTGGGGGTGGGTAAAAAGCAGGGAACAAGGGACCAAGCCACCCCAGCGACGAGGACCTGTCGCTGGGGACCCCGGCAGGGAACAGGGGAACAGGGAACAGAAAAGCAGGGACGCGAGAGGCAGCGGGT
>Ga0224555_1000272_pt1 | contig 77656 bp, 73 predicted proteins | sample 714S23034metaG_FD_180687 | JGI IMG/M metagenome (GOLD analysis project Ga0224555, IMG submission 180687) | Peat soil microbial communities from Stordalen Mire, Sweden - 717 S2 30-34 | ecosystem: Environmental > Terrestrial > Soil > Wetlands > Peat | place: Sweden: Norrbotten County, Stordalen... | reverse complement strand
CGTCACCTTCGGATCGGCGAGCAGACGGCGGACCTTTGCCCGAGCGCCGTTCATGCCCGAGCCGACCTCGGACTCCACTCGGGCGACCGGCAGCCCGGTCTTGGCCGCCCACTCGCACAAGCGGGCGGCCTGCCGGTCGAGATCGGCCCGTTGGTCGTGGGAGGAGACTCGGGCGTAGAGACCGAGACCATCGGCGGGAGAGGCGAGGACTGAGTCCGGCGCGATCAGCACGGATCGACTGTTCACGCGCACCGCCGGCACGGGAAGCGTGCCATTGCGAAACCAGCGATAGGCGGTCTGGGGGTGGATGCCTTGACGGCGTGCCCACTCGGTCAGGTTCACAGAGAACACTTTATCGAATAGGTGTTCGCTCATTATGACTCAGAGATTCGGGAACAGCTCACGACCCGTGGAGCTGACGCTGTCGACCACGCGGCGCGGACGCCACAGGTCCGTGCCCGAGCTGCGTCCGTGGTTCATCGGCCGGCCGATCCCCGTCCCGCCGGGAGTTTCTGCCCATGCCGTGCGGAGGGCGCGTGCCTCGGGTGTCGCCGCCGCGGCCGCAACGCCAGAGCCCCTGTCGGCCGGCCCGCAGTCCCCGAGGTTCGAGGCGGAGCTGATGGCGGAGGCACCGCCGCTCGTCACGTACCCCGAGGAGTCGGGAGCGGCGCTCGTCTACCGGGTCCCGATCCTGATGCCTGTCCCGTCCGACGGGACGCCCCACAAGACGACCGTGGCGCGCTTTGAGGTCGGCGCCGCACTTGACCATCTCACGATCCCGAAGCTCGCCCCCGAGGCCTACTTGCGCGCGACGGTCACCAACAGCTCGCCCGTGTTGCTGTTGCCGGGTCCCGCGAGCGTTTTCCACGATGCGGAGTACGTCGGCGCTACCGACCTCGGCACTGTCGCCCCCGGGGAAGAGTTCGAGCTGCACCTCGGCGTCGACGACCGTGTCCGCGTGGAACGGGCGCTACGCCGAAAGAGCACCGGCAAGGCGGTCATCGGCGGCACGCGCAGCATCGAGGTCGCCTACGAGATCACCGTCGAGAACCACCGTGACAAGCCGGTCCGGATAACCGTGCAAGACCAGATCCCGACCTCGCGTGACGGCGACGTCAAGGTCAAGCTGCGCGAGGCGAGCCCCAAGGCGGTCGAGCAGGATGACCTCGGCCAGCTGACGTGGAAGCTCGAGCTCGAGCCTGGGGGGAAGTCGGCGATCCGTCTGGCTTTCACCGTCGAACACCCCGCGAGCGTGGTTCTCACGGGCTTGTAGGACGTGGACTTCGCGCCCTGAGCGGCTTGTCTGGGCATACCGGGAGACTCTCGGAGCTCATTCCGTACACGGACGTGGGTCATCTGTGGGAGAAGGAGCGGCCCAGCCTCTCCCAGCCGGCCGCCCAGTTCGCCGACCGGTGGCTCGATCATTGACCGGACGGCTTGTTGACGGCGCTGGCCCGCGACGCCTGGGCCCTGGGTTCTCGCCGGGTTCCTTCCTCTTGCATCGCAAAGTGGATGAAATGGGACGCCCGGCGGCCGATGTGCCGCTCCAGCCGTTCAGCGTGGGTGGATAGGGGCCGGGGAGTCCGCGCATGGGGGACGCGGTAGAACCGGGTCTTGGCCAGCTCGACCAGCAGCAGGTAGACCACGACCATCCCGAACAGGAGAAGGAAGAAGGTCGTCGGCAGGGGTGTGAATCCCAACAGGTGTGACAGCCCCGTCCACGGAAGGATCGCACCGACCAGAGCCGCCCCGGTCGGCACCAGAAGCATCGGCAGGCTGGGCCGGCTCTTGAAGAACGGGACCCGCCGCGTCCGGATCACGTAGATGACCAAGGTCTGAGTGGCGATCGACTCGACGAACCAGCCGGTCCTGAACTCGGCGTGACCGGCGTGGAGGAGGGAGAGCATCACCCAGAAGGTGAGGAAGTCGAAGATCGAGCTCACCGGGCCGAACACGGACATGAAGCGCCGAATGAACTTCATGTCCCACGCCGCCGGCCGGGCCAGCGCCTCGGGGTCGACCTGGTCGGTCGGGATCACCAGCTGACCGGCGTTGTAGAGCAGATTGTTGAGGAGGATCTGCGTCGGCAGCATCGGAAGGAACGTCAGGAACACCGAGGCAGCGGCCGCACTGAACATGTTGCCGAAGTTCGAGGACGTGGACATCAGGACGTACTTCATGGTGTTGGCGAAGATGCGGCGGCCTTCCATCACCCCTTCGGCCAGCACCCCGAGGTCCTTGTCGAGCAGCACCACGTCGGCGGCGTCCTTGGCCACGTCGGTTCCCGAGTCCACCGAGATCCCGACATCAGCGTGGTGCAGCGCCACCGCGTCGTTCACCCCGTCGCCGAGGTACGCCACGTCCCTTCCGGTGCGGCGGGCCACCTTGATGATCCGCGACTTCTGATCGGGGCTGATCCGGGCGAACACCGTCGTGGTTAGGATGGCCGCCTCGAGCTGGTCGTCGTCGAGGGACTCGACCTCCGTGCCGCTGCGCACGCCCGCGCATTCGAATCCGATGTCCGAGCACACCTTGGCTGCCACCAAGCCGTTGTCCCCGGTGATGATCTTCACCTCCACGCCCAGCCGTTGGAGCTGGGCGATGGAGGAGCCGGCGTCTGCCTTCGGACGGTCGGCGAAGGTCAGGAACCCGACCAGCGCCAACCCCTGTTCGGCCTCGGCGGTGAGCGTCTCCACGTCACCTGCCGGGCGGGTGGCCACGGCCACCACCCGGGCTCCTTCGTTGAACAGTGCCTCCAGCGCTGGCCGGGCGCCGTCAGGAACGTTCACGCACCGCTCCAGAACTACCTCGGGTGCTCCCTTGGTGATCAGGAGTGGCTTGCCAGAGGGATCCTTGACCAGCACGGAGACCAGCTGGCGCTCGTGGTCGAAAGGAAGCACGCCCTGTCGCACATAGCCGACGGCCGAGGTGGCGATCTCACCTCCCACACCCGCCCCGGGGGCCGACCACAGCGCCTGGTCCAACGCGTTGCCCCCGACCGGGCCCTCGTCGGTGACCGTCGCTTCGTTGCACACCAGCCCGAACAGCAGCGGGCGGTCACTCTCCTGCCCGTCAGCGGCGAGTCCCCGCTCGAAGGTGATCGCCCCCTCGGTGAGGGTGCCGGTCTTGTCGGTGAAGAGGATCTCGATGTTGCCCAGGTCCTCGATGGCGACCAGCCGCTTGACCAACACCTTCTTCGCCACGAGGGCCCTCGAGCCTGCGGCGAGGCTGACCGTCACGATGGCGGGCATCATCTCGGGGGCGATGCCGACGGCGATCGCCAGTGAGAAGAGCAGTGCGTCGATGAGGGGCCGTGACAGCGCCACGTTGACGATGAAGATGAACCCAGTGAGCACGGCCGCCACCCCGAACAACAAGCGCGAGAAACGAGACAGGCCTATCTCGAAGGCGGTCCGGCTCTGTTTCTCGCTCAGACCGGCAGCGATCTGCCCGAAGGCGGTGCGGGCTCCGCTGCGGACCACCACGCCGAGGGCCGAGCCCTGGTGGACGACTGTCCCCATGAAAGCGCATCCCGGCTGATCCAGCGCCTGGTGGCCAGTGACGGGTGCCACGGACTTGGCCACCGGCATCGACTCTCCGGTCAGCACGCCTTCGTCGCACTCGAGCTCGTCGACCTTCAGCAGACGGAGGTCGGCTGGCACGATGCCACCGATGCGAAGCGATACCACGTCGCCTGGCACGAGGTCGGTCACCGGAACCCGGACCGTCCGTCGGTCCCTGAGGACCTCGGCCTCGTGTCGGATCTTGCCGCGGAGAGAGGCCATCGCCACCTCGGCCCGGTACTCGTTGAAGAAGCCCAGACCGACGCTGAGGGCGACGATGACAGCGATGATCACCGCGTTCGTCCCGCCACCGGTCAGTCCCGACACCAGTGCCGCCCCGAGAAGAAGGATCAGGATCGGGTTCCGGATCTGGCGGAAGAGGACGGCGGTAGCACGCACACGGTGCGTACCGAGCGCGTTGGGCCCGAACCGTCTTAGCCGCTCCGCCACATCGTCGGACGAGAGTCCATCGGTGCTGCTCCCCAGGCGCGAGAGCACCTCCTCCGGGGCGAGACCGGCAGCGTCGGCCAGGTCCAGCTCCCCGAGTGGGGCGCGCGCGACAACCATGGGAACAGCTTCACAGTTGGGGCCCAATGTCGCCAGGTCCATTCACATGACGTGGCCTGCAGGGAGGGCGCGTCGGTATCCGGCACCGTGGGCAGCGCCGTAGCTTCCGGCAGCCCGCTCGGTGTGTGCCTCAGGAAGGCGCACAGCGAGCGGGCTGCCGGACACCTTGGCAGGCAGGAGGAAGCCGAACCTCTCCCGACATCTCGATCGCTCGGGACAACCGGCTTGCGGCCGTTCACGCCTCGAGCGCGGATCGGCTGAGGTGGTTCATCCGCGCTCGCGGTGGTCGTTCATTGCTCGGCGACGGTGAGCGTCTCCGTGGCAGAAGTCGAGCCGCCGAAATCCGCGCTGCCGTTGTAGGTGGCGACGACATGGTAGGTGCCCACCGGAAGCTTCTCGGCCGACGGCGTGCACGCTCCCTTGGCCGACTTCAGCGTGATCATGCACAGCGCCGTCGTGGGCTCCTTGATCGTCACCGCGTTGTTCGCTTCGGCGACGAAGGCGGCGGTTGCCGCGCTGCGAGATGAACCCCCCGTGCGTTGGAGTACGGCTTTTCGGAGGAGACTGGCTCGGTCCAAGTGTAAGTCGACGGACCCGAGAACGGGACGACCAGGCGATCAACCCCGCGCAGTGCGTAGCTGCGACCGCCAGCTGCCTATGTCACGGTGATCGTGCGGGACCTGGTCACCGCGCCATGAGCTTGAACCAGGCTGAGTGGTTGCCAGGGATGCCGGTGAAGTGGGTCGTCACTTTGTAGATGCCCGCCGGCACGCGGGCTGGCGGGCTGCCGGAGCGCTGGTCCCAAGCCACGGTCTTGGAGAACGTGGCCCCCGGTTTGAGACTTCGCGCGATGAGGTACTGGGGGCACGCTCCGGGCCGGTCGCCGGCGTAGCAGTTGTTCCACACCTCGACGCCCTTCGAGTTGGTCACGGCGAACGAGGGAGAGGTCGGACCGACCGACACGCTGCACGTGGCCTTGGACGTGTTGCGAACCGACGAAGTCATCTTCACGATGGACTTCGGCCCGTAGTACCGCCCGTTCGTCGAGGTCACTTCCCTCACTGCCGAAGGCGCACACGGCGGCGCCAGCGCGTTCTTCGCATCAGCGCCCCGTCCGGCCGCCGACGCGGGGGCCGTGACGCCCATAGCGACAGCGAAAGCACCAAGGACAAGGGCGATCCCAGCCGCCCCAACTGCTCGCATGAAGTAGCGGGAGTGGTTCGGAGTGGCGTGCAGTGTCAACGCCTTGAGGCTCCTTCCTGTGTCCGGGAAGATCACCGACCGAATGCCTGTATCGATAACTTACCGGGAACTGGTCGCAACTGTGACGCGAAATGGGCTGTCGACCGACGTCAGGAGTGCGGAAAGGGAGACCGAGGTTGGCAATTCCGTGTCTTGGCTGTCCGGAAGTTCAACTGGCCAGCCGCTACCGTGGGAGCATCGCCCCAGCTCAACAGCCATTTTGTGCAGGCGAAGGTGTGCGGGCGAAGGGACTCGAACCCCCACCCCCGAAGGGACCGGGACCTAAGCCCGCAGGCGAGCGTCCGAAGGCGTCCGCTGCAGTCCACAAGAGTCTTTGTTTTGCTGGATCTTGTCGGAGCCTGTCCCTCTTCGTCCAAGTCCGTTCGCACCGGTTCGTGGGATTTGGTTAGCAATTGGTTAGCAATTCTGCAGCGGGTCGAACTGCGCTCGTCCGGCGCTACGACCCTGAGAACAACCAGTTGGTCGTCCTCGATAGGGCCGGCATCATGAGGATGTCGAAGATGCACGGCGCAGCTTCACAGTTGCCGTCAGGCAGAGCACAGGACACTTGACGGGCTCGCTCGTTTTCTTGGAGGAGAGACGACAGGGTCCCCAGCCCGCTCACGCGGTCTGGGGACCGTTGTTCAACTCGAGTCTCTGGTCCGTGTTCGTTGCCGCTGATCCTTCAGCTCTGTGAGGCGTCGCCGTCTTGTCCATGTCTGCGGCTTGAGACGTTGAGCATCTCTCGCGGCCGTTCGGGTGTGAAGGCATTCATCGCTCAGCTCGAAAAGTGCCTCTGAACTGCTTTCTGAGCACTTGCCTTACTAGTTCAATCACAATGACGCATGTTGCATCGGACGCGTATTCGTTGACATTTATAGCGATATTTCTATAGATGGAGAAAAACCCTATACTTCGCGCTGTGGACGCGGTGCGCAATCCGTACAGTCCCGGAGCGGGGACTCGCCCGCCGGCGCTCGTCGGGCGGGACGGCGAGATCGAGGCGATGGACATCGCGCTCCAGCGCCTTCTCGCCGGTCGGTACGGTCGCAGTTTGATGCTGACCGGTCTTCGAGGCGTCGGAAAGACGGTTCTGTTGAACGAGTTCGAGCAACTCGCAGAGGCACGCGGCTACTTCCACGAGCACATCGAAGTGAGTGAGGATGGTGAGCTCCCAGCGAGGCTCGCCGCTGCCTTCCGACGCGTCTTGCTCTCAATGGATGCTCGACGCCGCATCGGGGAACGAGTCCGTCGCGCGCTCGGAGTACTGAAGGCCTTCTCGGTCCGCCTACCTGACGGCCCGGAAATCGGAATCGACATCGATGCCGTACTCGGTTCCGCAGACTCGGGTGATCTGTCCATGGATCTTGCGGGACTCTTCGTCGAGCTGGGAGAAGTCGCACGGGACAACGAAACAGGTGTTCTGATCACGATCGACGAATTGCATTATGTCTCGTTGCACACCCTCGAGGCACTGGTGATGGGGCTCCACCGTGCGTCTCAGCTCGGTCTTCCCATCACGATCTCCGGCGCCGGGCTCCCGACGCTTGCCACGCTGACTGGAGAGGCCAAGTCGTACGCGGAACGGATGTTCAACTACCCCGTCATCGACTCCCTTGCCGGCGACCAGCCACGAGAGGCTCTCGTCGTGCCTGCGTCCGACGAAGGCGTGACCTGGGCTGATGATGCGGTCGCTCTTGTGGTTGAAGTCTCGAAGGGCTATCCGTACTTCCTGCAGGAGTTCGGGAAGCAGGCCTGGGATCTGGCCGGCGGGCCGGTTATCACTCTGGACGATGTCGAGCGGAGTGTTCCGCTCGCGACGGCCCAGCTCGACGACGGTTTTTTCAGGGTCCGCATTGGGCGGACGAACGACGCCGAGCGGGCTTACCTTCGAGCGATGGCAGAAGTTGGGCCGGGTCCAGTCCGTTCCGCAGAGGTGGCACAACTTCTCGGCAAGTCGGCGACATCGTTGGGTCCGACGCGGGACACCCTTCTCAAGAAGTCACTCTGTTACGCGCCACGCTGGGGCGAGATTGATTTCACCGTTCCGCTGTTCGATCAGTTCATGAAGCGGTGGATCCCCGACCTTGCGACCCTTCGAGGAAACTGACCAAGGTTTCTAACGATTTTCTAGGTTTATACAGATTCCTCTATAAATCCCAACCTGGGACCGTTTCGGTGCTCATCCACACGTCGGGACCCCTCAACTGCCGAGAATGAGCTGAGCTACCTGCTCGGCGGCCTTTCTTGTGCGGGCGAAGGGACTCGAACCCCCACCCCCGAAGGGACCGGGACCTAAACCCGGCGCGTCTGCCAATTCCGCCACGCCCGCGTAGTCTGCCAGAGCGTACTCCCGACTGCTCCGAGGCTCAGCAGTGCGCAAGCAGGTCCGCGCCACCCTGCCGCTCCGGTAGCCTGCGGTTGCGGTTCGGCCAACGTCGCGGCCGACAAGGAGGAATGTCATGTCCACCTCTCCGATCGCCGAGGGGATCGAAGCGATGACGATCAGTTCGGAGTACGGCGCGGGTGATCGGGCCGGCGAGATCTATCAGCGCCTCCTGCGCGAGCGCATCGTGTTCCTCGGCACCCAAGTCGACCAGACCTCGGCGAACTTGATCTGCGCTCAGCTGCTCCTCCTCGAGGCAGAAGATCGGGAACGGGACATCTCGCTCTACGTCAATTCACCAGGCGGCTCGGTGACCGATGGCCTGGCGATCTACGACACGATGCAGTACGTCCGTTGCGACGTATCGACCATCTGCTTGGGATTGGCCGCGTCGATGGGGCAGTTCTTGCTCTGCGCGGGCGCCCCGGGCAAGCGGTACGCGCTGCCACACAGCCGGATCCTCATGCACCAGCCGTCGGGCCAGATGCAAGGACAGGCTGCAGACATAGCCATCCAGGCCGAGCAGATCGTCTACCTGAAGCGGATGATGGCCGAGCGAATCGCTCTGCATACGGGCCAACCGATTGAGCGGATCGAGGCCGACTCTGACCGTGACCGGTGGTTTACTGCTCAGGAGGCGCTGGACTATGGCTTCATCGACCGCGTGATTGACCGCTCCACCTTGAAGGCGACAACCTGAGGTCCTCAGAAGTCGTCTTCCGGTTCCGGCCGACCGAACAGCTGAGGGTAGTGCCTCGACTCGGTTGGCGATCAGACCAGATGACGGCGTTGAAGCTGTGCTCCGGCGGGCGTTGCGATGGCCCTGGCACAGCGTGCGCTTCTGTGTCGTCGCTGGGTTGTCAGGTACGGGGACATCCACGACCTTGGTGGACGTGGACGTGTCCTGAGGGAAGGCGGGCCCTACGGCACCGAGCTGAATGCAGTGATGGGCTCCGAATGGGCTTCGGCAGGCACTTTGCCGTATGAACCGACGTTCCCGAACCGGAGGATGGTCCCGTCTGCCGATGCGAGCCAATAGCCGTTCCCCGAGGAGCTCGCGGCTATGCCGACGACCGGCGACCAGAGATGCCTGTTGGATGCCGAGCCGTGGAACGCTGCTCCGTAGGAGTAGACACGACCGTTGCTTGCGGCGAGCCAGTAACCGGACCCGTGGGGCGCAGCCGCCATGGCGACGATCGGTGACGGCAGGTGGTGCGTGGCCGGCGAGCCATAGTCCGGAGCATCTTCGGCGTAGACGGCACCTCGGGAGGTAACGACCCAGTAGCCGCCGGTCGTGGGATCGACCGCGATCCCGACGACGGCTCCATCGATCCAGAGGCCACCTCGAGAACCGCTGTACTTCGCGTCACCGAACGCGTACACCGAGCCATTGGCAGCCACGACGAAGTAGCCCTTTCCGTCTGGGGTTGCGGCGATGCCGACCACCGGGGATCCAGGTGGCACTGGTCCGCCGCGCCAGGCACCGCCGCGAAGGTCCCCGTACCACTTGGCGTCACCGAACGCGTACACCGAGCCATCTGCGATGAGGAGCCAGTAGCCGTCCCCGCTCGGGGTGGTGGTCATCGAGACTACGTCCGAAGGCAGCACGGTGGTGTTCAAGCCACCGCAGTAGGAGAGGTTGCCAAGATCGAATACTGAGCCGTCACTGGTCGCGAGGCGGTACCCGACGTCCTTGTGACTGGATCGAGCGCACCGTGTCCGCTTGACCGAGAGCGGGTCGGCGATCCCCGTGCGGTCCGCGTTCGCCCTCCATTCGGGCCACGCTGGCGGGTTGGACGCAGCCGGCGCCATCGGCAGTGGGTACGCGACCAGAGTTGCCGGTATGGTCGGTCCCCCGCAGGCGAAGTACATCATCCAGCCGCTCTCCGGAGCGCCGGGCACATAGGCGACGGCCGCGCTGCCAGGGGTGTCGCAGCCCGGTTCGAGGGCGGGCTGCCTCCCTCCGGAGACGGAGAGGACCTTCCCGTTGTTGCCTGCGAGTACGTACAGCCCCCGAGCGGCACCCACCAGCACGTCGTCGCCGTCGTTCTCGCCGCCGGTGAGGTCGACCAGCACCGGGGAGGATGTGGCTTCGTTATGGGCATCGAAGACCCGGGACCAGATCCGGCGGCCTGAGCCGCTCCAAGCGCTCACGACCGCAGGGCCCTTCACGCACTGGGCGCAAGATGTCGAAACGACAGCGAGCTGGCCGTCGATCCGACCGATCGCCGGCGAGCCGAACGTCGGCCCCCTCGCTTTGACCGGCCAACCTGGCACCTCATGACCGTCGTTGGCATACAACGCAATGATCTCGTCGGTGGAGGTGCTGTGATACTTCGAGTAGAAGCTGGTCCCGACCACAACAGCGGGCCGTTCGGTGCTGTTGAGGATCCCGACCGTAGGGCTTGACCAGATCGTCTGGCCGGTGCACCGCTGCCATACGAGCTCTGGGTCGTGACCGCTGTAGCGGTAGTCGACGATCCAGCCCCCGCGGCATCCGTCGAGGCCGCTCGAGTCCCCGCCCATGATGATGTCGTCGCGGCCCGTGTGGCTCGTGTCCGCCAGGGTCGGCGACGACCAGATCGTGTCGGCGCGCTGGATCGGGAAGCCAGCCACGAGCTGTCCGTCCGGCTGCAGCGCGTAGATGTTGTGGTCGTACGAGCCGAAGACGATGTCGAGTTGGCCTGTTCCGGTGATGTCGCCCACCGCTGGCGTCGCAAAGACGGGGTCGGAGTAATCGTCCGGACCGGCCCTCCAAGGGTAGAACGTGCGCCGCGTCTGGAAGACGAAACGTACTTTTCCACTGGCGTAGAAGGCTTCAAGCCCGCCCTGTTGGTTGGCCCTCCAGAGGGAACCAGCACCCACGATGATCGAGGGCGGCCTGTCCGGACCGTCGAGATACGCGACCGCCGGGCTCGAGTCGACGGCCGTCGGCGTTCGGCTGTTGATGTGCACCCACCGGGGCCAACCTGGCAGCTCACGACCGGACTTTGCGTTGACGACGTAGATCTCGCCCGAAAGCGTTGCGAGAACCACGGCCTTGACGCCGTCGATCGTCGCGACGACCGGTGAGCTCATCCATGTGGAGCCGAGTCTCTTGAGGGTCCACAGCGGACTTTCGAAATGGGGGATGTGTGTCACGCGCGTCCCGTTGGGTACGCCGGATGGAGTGGAGGTTCGCACGCCGGCCGAAGCCGCCGAGAAGGTAGGGACGGTGAAAGCAGCGATCAAGCAGGCGGCAGCTACGAACGGCAGCAGGCCCCGGTGTGCCATCACCCGTCTTGGACCCATGTCACAATGGCGAACGTGGCGGAAGTCCATGGGGCAAGACTACCAGAATCTCACTGATAGTGATGCGCTCAACACTTAACGTGGCTTTTCGCCAGAAAGGCAAGGCACGCCTCGCCTTTGTCGCACCGCGTTATGGGGACACCGTGGTCGGCGGCTCGGAGGCCGTCGTGCGTGAGGCGGCGCAGGGCCTCGCCGAGCGCGGTTACGAAGTCGAGGTACTGACGACCTGTGCGCAGGATCACTTCACGTGGGCGAACGAGTTCCCGCCAGGCGTCAGCACAGATGGGAGCGTGACTGTCCGACGGTTCCCGACCATCCAGGACCGGGACCACGGCCGGTGGAACCGGATCCAGGAGCGCCTCCTGTCGGGAGACCAGCTGGACGAGTCCGAGGAGCTGGCCTGGTGCAACGGGCGCTTCCGTGTCCCGGACCTATACCTCTACCTCGCCGGCCACGCCGAGGAGTACACGGCGATCGTGTTCTCGCCTTACCTGTTCTGGTCGACCCTCTATTGCACTGGGATCGCGCCCGAACGGACAGTCCTCATGCCCTGCCTGCACGACGAGCCATACGCCTACCTTCGATCCGTGGCCGCTGCACTGGCGTCGTCTGCGGCTGTCTGGTTCCTCTCCGAGCCGGAGCACCAGTTGGGCCATCGGCTCGCGCCGGTAGCTGCTCACCATTCGGTGATCGGCGCGGCCGTCAAGATACCTGAGGCCTACGACCGAGAAGGCTTTCGCGAACGGCACGACCTCCGTCGCCCGTACGTGCTGTACGCGGGCAGACGTGAGGGTGGCAAGGGCTGGCAGGAACTGATGGCCGGTTTTGGGATCGCAGCTCGCCGCCACCGCTTGCCGTTCGATCTCGTGACCATCGGGGTGGGCCACGTTCAGGCGCCGTCGTCGCTCGAGCATCGGATCGTCGATCTCGGCCATCTGGCGCCCATCGAGGTGCCGGACGCCTTTGCCGCCGCGGACGCCTTCTTGCAGCCCAGCGCGAACGAGAGCTTCTCGCGCACGATCATGGAGGCCTGGCTCGCCGAGACAGTCGTCATCGCGAGCAGCGCGAGCGATGTCGTCACCTGGCATTGTGAGCGGTCCGGAGGAGGCCTCGTCTACGCCGACGAGCTTGAGCTCGGCCAGTGCTTGCGGTTTGTCGCAGAAGCGCCGGAACAAGCCGCGCAGCTTGCCCGCAAGGGGCGCGACTACGTGCTCGCCAATTACAGGTGGCCGTTGGTGCTCGACGCCATGGAGCGCTCGCTGGAGGTCTTCCTGTGAGATCGAGCGAGCGGCCGAGGCGCGGGCCTAACGGGGACAGGCCCATGAGAGTCCTGGTCGTCGGTTCGCTTCCCCCGCCGGAGCGTGCACGCGCCGAGGCCTTGCGGACGGAGGTCGTCAGTCTGCTTGCCGAAGGGCACATGGTCGAGATCGTCGCGCCGGATCCGGTTGCAACTGCCCATCGTTATATGACCACGCCTGGGATACCGGGATGCGTTCGGCTCGCGACGATGCTTTCAGGCTTCGACTCGGTTGTCGTGCAGTTGCAGCCGGGCCTACCGGTGCGGGCGCGAGCCGGACGGTGCGAGCGAGCGCTGTCTCTGGTCGCGTTCTCGTTCGCTTTGCGCTGTGGGCGTCAGGTCGTGATTCGCCTTGAGCGACTGGACGACCTCCCTGGCGGTCCCAGCGGGCGTGCGGCTCTTCTTCTCTGGCGCAGCGCGGAGCGGATCGTGGTCGGAGGCGAGGATCAGCGAGCTGCTTTTGTTACTGCCGTGGGGAGACCGGGAGAGCGCTTGGTCGTCTGCTCCCACGATGCGCGTGAGGTCGATGCCGACGACGGCGGATGGGGCGAGGGGACCGACGCTTCAACCGAGAACGTGCTCGAGCTCGTGCGCATGAGGGCGGCTCGGGAAAGGCGAGAGCTCACGGCGACCGAGCCGGCACACTTTGCCGGTTGGGACAGGCTTGCGACACCAGGAATCGCAATGACCGAGCTGGACTCGCCCGTGCTGGGGCTCCCCGAGGCACAGAGCAAGCTCGGCGACCTCGCTCGCTCTGTTCTGGCAGCCGCCGACCGGCGACCGTTGCTACAGCCGGCGGCAATGGCTGCTCGCGTTGCTTATCGGAGCATTTCCTCCGTGCTTGGACGAGACCGGTCCGACTAGGGACGCCCGGGCTCGCGGGGCTCGACCACAGTGGTCGTCATCCGGCCACGGCCGAGGTCTCGTCGAGGATGTCGAGAAGCGCACGCGCGGCGGCCTCGAATGTATGGGCACCGGCGTAGCTACGTGCCCCCTTGCTGAGCGCTCCTCGCGCCGCCGGGTCGTCGAGGAGCCCCCTGCAAGCCTCCGCGAGATCGGTAGCGGTGACGTCCACCGGGACCTTGAAGGCGACATCATCAGGCAGCTCGCCCATCCAGCCGATGTCGGTCACGATCATGGGCACCCCGCAAGCGAGGCAGTCGCCGACTGCGGCGGACGCCTCGCCTGAGAAGGAAGCCCGCAGTTGCACCGTGAGCTCGGCCCGCTCCAACCAGTCCAGGTAGACCTCGGCCTCGACTCGGCCGGTGATGAACAGCCGTCCGTCCAGGCCGAGGGCCTCACCGAGCCCTCCGAGATCGCGGGCCAACTCGTCGCTGACGGGCCCGACGAGGGCAAGCACGAGGTCTGGGTGGTTCGCCGCCAATGCTGCGAAGCAGCGTAAGAGCTTGTGGGGCTGCTTGATCGGGTCGACGATCCCGAAGCTGGCAAGGACCCGAGCCCCTGGCTCGATGCAGGCAACCTCAGAGGCTGCAGTGCCTCCGGTTCGGAGGATCTCAGTGGCGAACCCGACGACGCCGACGCGTGTCGCGAGGCCCGGTCCCGCTTCGACGCGCGCCAGGCGGGCGGCGGCCTCCGAGGTGACGAGGAAGCGGTCGGCGAGACCGATGACCTCGCGCGCCATGAGCAGGCCGTAGCGTTCTGCCTCGGTCGCGGTGACCTCGCCCGACGAGGCCAGTCCCTCGGGTAGGAGCGGCCCATAGATCCGCCGGAGCGTGCCGGCAACCCCTTCCGGCACGGCTGCTCTCGAGCCTGCTGCGAAACGATGCAGGCCACTCAGCCTCACGTCGTGGGCCAGGACCATCCCGCTTCGGCGGCGGAGCGATGCCAACGCCGCCGTGTGGAACTCGCTGTTGCCGAGGACATAGACGACCTCGTCGTACCCCGCGGTGGCGGCTTCCATGCTGAGAAAGCGGCGCGCGTCGTAGATCGCGAGTCCCGACGGCGCGCGGGGGGGCCCGAGCCAGAAGTCGAAGCCGTCGGCGAAGCAGTCGATGTCGAGATCACCGAGAGCGGACAGTTCTTCGACCAGGCGGAAGCTGTAGTTCGCGATCCCGGAGGCCACGGGCGGGAACGGCGAGACTATCGCGATCCGACGACGGCGCCGCCATGGCCGGCCGGGCCGGGCCAGCAGTGCCTCGTAGACCGCGGCGGTCCGATTCGCAACGTCTGCCCACGTCATTCGCGTAGCGGAGGCGTGCTGACGCGACGCTTCGCGGAACGCCTCGTCGCACAGCGCTTGTTCGATCGCAACGCTGATCGCCGCCGGACTGGATGGATCGAAACGAGCTTGGGGCGCGACGAGATCTCGCAGGGGACCCACATCCGACACGATCGCGACAGCGCCGCACGCCATTGCCTGTGCGACCGGGAGGTCGCAGCCCTCCAAGAGCGAAGGGAAGCACAGCAGCTCGGTCGCCTGGTAGAGGCGAAGCATTGCCTCCTCCGACACATCTCCCGTGCACAGGACCCGGCCGCCGATGCCCTCGGCGGCCGCCAAGTGACGGAAATGGCGTGCCGTCAGTTCGGGGAACTGACCGGAAACGACGAGTTGGCGCGTGTTGCGCAATGCCTCAGGCAAGCGGGCGAAGGCAACGATGAGCGCCTCGACGTTGTCGCCGCCGTCGCTTCGGGTGGGGTACAGGACGAAGGAGGGCTCGAGGTCGGGCACGCATGCCTGAGCCAGCGAGCGGGCGTTCTCCGACGACGGCGCGGGCGCGAATCGCCGCGCCGTGACCGCGCCGACCATGTGCAGCCTCTCCAGGTCGACACCGAGGTTCCTCACCAGCGACCGACTCGTCTCCGGTGAGATCGTGAGCAGTGCGTCGGCGGCACGCAGTACCTCCAGACGGCCCGAGTACCCAGTGCGCTGCCGGAGGTCGTCCAGGGATGAGCGATTGTGCTCGAGAGGGAAGAGGTCGTGCACCGTCGCGCAGAACCGCAGCCCCCGCTCGTGGGCCCATAGAGGCCATACACGGCCGATCGGAACCGCGAGATCGAAGGGCGAGAGCACATGGAGCACGCGAGCTTCTGGAACCACCGCGTCAGGCGCCCCCGCGTAGTCGACCTTTCCCGAACCCAGGAGGGGTCCAAGATCGCCGGGCGGAGGCAGGTCAGGATTCAGCAGGTACCGACCGACCAGCCGAGGGTGCCCTCGCTCGAGGGCGACCGCGAGCTCGTAGGCATACCGGGCGACCCCCCGGTCCCGCAAGCCCGGGCTCTGGAGTGCCTGAAGGTCGACTACGACGGGGCCGGGGGTCACGCTGGAAAGGCCGGGCCTCAGTGCTGCGACGGGTTCCCGGAAGCAGAAGGCGCTCCTGTGACCTCGTCGCGAGGGTGCTTCTTCGAGCTCTCGCTGGATCCGAGCGCTGTCGCCCCGGCCGTGCTGAGCTGGCGGAGCGAGTCTTCGACCTCGTCGAGACGGCTCGAGGAAGTAGCGAGAAGACGCCCGAGGAGCTCGGTGGTCTGGTTCCCCATTTCGACCTGCCCTCTGACGACGTCGGTCAGTTCTGCAACCTGGTCCTGCAGCCGGGTGACGCGTTCGAGCACTTCGGCGAGCGGCAGCGTGACACGTCCGTCGAACTTCTTCGTCAAGCTGGTCTTCGCTTGGCGCCAACCTCGGTGGCCGATGGACGCCACGGTCAATCGCCTCCTTCGGTGCGCTCGTCTCGCAGTGGAGCTTACCGGGTTGTGCCCAAGCGAGGTGATGAGGCTGGCCGGGGCGGACCTCGCCGCGTAGGCCGGGAACAGCCTTTCTTGACTAGGGTGCGGGGGATGAAAGTTGCACCGATGGCTCCGCTGCTCGCTGCGCGTGCTGGCGACGAGCGGCAGCTCCCCTCGCGCGTGGTCTCCGCGAAGGTAAGCCTCCGTAATCGGTTCATCGAGATCTGGCAGGCGCGCGAACTGATCGTGTTTCTCGTCCGCAAGGAACTGAAGGTTCGCTACAAGAACAGCGTCCTCGGCTTCCTGTGGTCGTTCCTGAACCCCGCGCTGATCCTTTGCGTCTACTACGTGGTGTTCAAGTACTTTCTGAACAACCACATCTTGTTGTTCGCGATCTACCTGTTCGCGGGGCTCCTGCCCTGGAACCTGTTCAACAACTCGCTGCTCGGCTCGGCAGGGGTGCTCGTCGCCCAGGCAGGGATCGTGAAGAAGGTCTCGTTCCCCCGCGAGATCCTGGCCCTTGCCCAGGTGGGCACCGCGATCTGCTACTTCTTCTTCCAAGCCTGCATCATGCTGGCCTTCCTCATCGGGTTCCGGGTCATGCCGGACTGGAAGTTCCTGCCCGTGATGCTCCTCGCTCTGGTCTGTGATGTCGTGTTCTCGGCGGCGCTCGCTGTCTTCCTCTCGGCGGTCACCGTCTACTTGCGCGACGTCCAGCACCTCATCGAGGTTGCACTCGTGGCGCTGTTCTTCAGCGCGCCGATCGTCTACATGTTCACCACTGTCGGTCAAAAATTGGCGCACCACGGCGTCTTGTGGGTCTACTTCCTGAACCCCTTGGTCACAATCGTGCTCTCCTTTCAGCGGTTCATCTATGGAACGGTGGCGCCGCGCGACAACCCCATTCCGATCCCGAGCTACGGGGAGCACTGGTATCTGGCCGCGCTCGCGATCATCTTGGTCGTCTCCGTATTGCTCTTCCTGCTTGCGATGCTTGTCTTCGGCAGGATCGAGGGCAACTTCGCCGAGGAGCTCTGAGTACTTCTGCAAACAGCAATCGACGTTCAGCACCTCTCGAAGCGATTTCGCCTCTACAAGGAGAAGTACACCTCTTTGAAGGAGCGGATACTTCACGCCGGGCACGTGCCTTTCGAGGACTTCTGGGCGCTCAGGGATCTTGAATTCGAGATCCCCACCGGCGAGACGCTCGGGATTATCGGCCGGAACGGCTCCGGCAAGTCGACCTTGCTCAAATGCATCGCCGGCATCTTGCAGCCCACTTCGGGCCAGATCGTCGTCCGCGGGCACGTCGCCGCGATGCTCGAGCTCGGCGCCGGCTTTCAGCCCGAGCTGTCAGGAAGGGACAACATCTTCCTGAACGCCTCACTGCTGGGCCTCTCGCGCCGCGAGATCGAGCGTCGCTTCGACGACATCGTCGCGTTCGCGGAGCTCGAGGAGTTCATCGACAACCAGGTTCGTTTCTACTCTTCGGGCATGTATGTGCGCCTCGGCTTCGCGGTCGCGGTGAACGTCGAGCCTGACGTGTTGCTCATCGACGAGGTACTCGCCGTCGGGGACGAACGATTCCAGCAGAAGTGCATGGAACGCGTGCATCAGTTCCAGACCGAGGGCCGGACGATCGTGGTCGTGTCGCACTCCGCGGACGTCATGCGCCAGGTCTGCGATCGCGTCGTGGTGCTCGAAAATGGCAAGGTCTTGACTGTTGCTCCGCCGGGCGAAGCGATCAGGGCGTTCCGCGACTGCCTGCTTGCCGGGGACGTGCCCGTCGCGTTGCCGGCAGAGGAACCTGACCCTGCCGAAACCGTCGAAGCCGTCGTCCAACCGGAGAGGCGTGTCGTGATCACCGATGCGGCCGCCCGCCATTCCGGTCCACCCGGCCGTGGCTTTCTCGTCCCCGGGGACTCTTTTCGCCTCGAGCTCCGGTTCCAGGTGAACGAGCCGCTCACCAACGTGGCGTTCGGCTGCGAGATGATCAACTCAAGCGGCGCCCCCGTGTTCAACTGCGACAGCGCGATGCCCGAGATCAGCCAGGTTCATGATCTCGAGCCGGGTCGCTACCGCGTGGAATTCGATTTCGACCGGCTTCCGCTGCTCGACGGGTCTTTCACGGTCAATGCTCGGATTCAAGATGCCGGTGGCGGTGTCGTTCACGCCCGCCTCGAGCCCGCCGCCACCTTCGAGGTCGTGAACCCCGGAGGGGCGACCGGGTCTGTGGCGTTGCCGCTTCGGATCGAGCTCTCTTCTTCGCTCGAACCCGGTTCGGCGACAGCGGTTGCCGGATGACTTCCGGAGTCGTCGCGGAGATCGAAGCAGAGGTGAGGCAACTGCGTGCAAGCGGGCGGGTCCCGCCCGGGCTCGAGGACGAGCTCGATAGGTGCTTCGAGGAGGCCGCGGAGGCGAGCTTGGCTGCACGGATACCGGTGACGGCCAGCGACTCCTGGTTCACCAGCGGCCACTCCATCGCCGGCCTGGCGAGTCCCGTGAGCCTGGCGCAGCTTGGCAAGCAGGCGACGATGATGGCTCGCCGGCGGTTGGGTCCGTCGTTTCGCCGTCTCGAGCGCCGAACCTCGCTCGGCGTGGCCTGGGCCGGCGAGGCGGCATCGATTCAAGCGCACGTCACCGCGGACCACTTGGAAAGGCTCGCCGCACGCTCGCCACTGGCTTCCCGTGTCCTCTCGGCAGCTCGACCCGGTGAGTCGATTGCGTCAGGTGCCGGGATCGTGCATCCGTCGATCGAAGGCCCGCTCTTGGCCTGGGTGCTCGAGCGCTTGAGCGCCGCGGTGCTCGAGCGATCTCGGGAAGCCCCCGGTCTCGTGCTGCACACCGAGTGCGGTGACGGGCGGCTCGTGGAGGCGCTTGTTGCCCGAGGTCTCGACGCGCGAGGTGCTGATCCCCGCTGGCCGGCTCGAGCCGACGGCGGCACGAGAATCCTCGCGGCTGGCGCCTTGGAGTACCTTGGCGCGACCGTGAGCGGCACGCTCGACGGGCTGTTGTTGACCGGCGTGGTAGATCGCCTTCGGCCAGGCGCGGCTCGCGTGTTGGTACAGCTCGCTGCGCGCAGTCTCGCCCCAGGAGGCATCGTCGTGCTCGTGAGCGCACGGCCCGAAGCTGCCGTCGCGACAGACCCGGTCGCCGCCGACCTCGCGGCCGGCCGACCGCTACACCCGGTTACGTGGTGCCACCTCCTCGCACGCAGCGGGCTCTGCGAGCTGGCCGTGTTCGAGCATGATGAGAGCGACCCGGACGTCTTCGCCGTCTCGGCACGGCGTGCGGTTCCGGCCCTGCTTGCTGAGGACGGCCATCCATGAGGACGCGACCGGTCCGAATCGACCAGGTCATTCCTTCCATCGTCGAACGTGACGCTGTCAGTCATCACACGCTCGAGGCCCAGCGGGTGCTGCACTCGCTGGGGTTTGTTTCGGAGATCTACGCCTGCAACATGGGGCTGGGGCTCGCGGGTCGAGTCCACCCCCTCAAGGACCTGCCTCGCGAGCGGGGCGAGCACCAATGGGTCTGCTACCAGGCCTCGATCGGCTCGCCAGCTGCTGACGCGATCGCCTCGCACCCAGGCTTGAAGCTCGTCGACTATCACAACATCAGTCCTTCCGAGCTGGTCGAGCGATGGATGCCCCACCTTGGTGAAGAGGTCCGGCTCGGGCGCAGGCAACTGGCTGAGCTGGCGCCAATTGTTGAGCTCGGCTTTGCCGACTCGGAGTTCAACCGTGCGGAGCTCGAGGACGCTGGCTATCGTCGCACCGCGGTCGCCCCGCTCATGGTCGACACCTCCAACTTGTACTGTCCACCCGATCGGCGGGTGGTCGACCGCCTCGAGTCCGCACGCGCACTCGGTGGGCACGACTGGCTCTTCGTCGGACAGATGTTGCCGCACAAGGCTCATCACGACGTCATCAAGGCGCTCGCGTGCACCCGGAGGATGTTCGATCCGGACGCCCGCTTGCACTTGGTCGGCCGGGAGAGCTGTCCGGCGTACGCGGACGCGCTGCACAGGTACGTGTCCGCGCTCGGCCTGACAGCAGCGGTTGAATTCGCAGGCTCGATCAGTCCCGGTGAGCTCGCCGCCTACTACTCGAGCGCGGACGTGCTCGTGTGCTGCTCGGACCACGAGGGATTCTGTGCGCCGTTGCTGGAGGCCATGCACCACCGGCTACCGGTGGTCGCTTATGGCGTCGCTGCAGTTCCCGAGACGGTGCTCGACGCCGGGATCGTCCTGCCCTCGAAGTCGCCCGTGCTCGTCGCAACCGCTGTCCAGCGCGTGCTCACCGACCACCAGCTACGCGACGCGTTGGTGCGCGCGGGACTGGAGCGCACTCGAGCAAACAGTGTCGACGGCGCCAGGCGCGCCTTCGCGCAGGCGATCGAGCAGGTGCTGCAGGCCGCTTGAGTGCGCCGCGAGAGCGACGTGACTTGGTACCGGAAGGTACTTGTCGTAGGTGAGGGTCCCGGCGGTGAGGATGGTCCCCGAGCGCGAAGTGAGCGGGATCAACGGCCACAGCACTAACATTGCTCACATCCGCAACATCAAGCGGTGTTCCGCTGTACTCGTATGTGTGTCGCTCGGAGTCCCGGCCGGGCCGCTCCTCCTCACCGGGAGTGCTGCTGCGACGGCGCGTTCTTCGCTCGCGCCGTTCCCCGCGCCGAACGTCGATTTCGTTGGCCTCGGCAACGGTTCCGGGCTCGGCATGGGTCAGTGGGGAGCCTTCGGATACGCAGCTCTCGGTCACGCGCCCTACCGATGGATCCTCGCCCACTACTACGGCGGAACGACCCTGTCACCCGGTGACAACCTGGTGTCGAAGGACCCGAGGATCTCCGTGGATCTCAACGAGAACGACGGAGATCCCGTTGTCGTCACCAGTGGGTCCGCGTTCTCCTTCGGTGGGCATTCGTTCCTTGGTGGCCAAGCTGTCCGGGCAGTGCTGTCGTCGGGCCGGTGGACCCTCTCAGACGCCGCGGGGTGCTCGTCGACGAAATGGGCGCGTGTCGCGTCAAACCTGGTGAACCCGGTCGCCGTGCCGTCTTCGGTGCAGCCTTCCGCAACCTTGAACGAGGTGCTGACGGTCTGCGAGGGCAACGGCGTCGATCTTGCCGTTCGCGGGACGGTCGAGGCGTACGGCTCGCCCCGTGGCGCGGTCACGCTCAGCATCCTCCCGGTCGAGGAATACGTCCGCAGCGTCATCTCCGCTGAGGTGTCGTGGTCGTGGGGCCTCTTCGGAGGCAGTGACGGCTCTCCTCAGGGCCGTCCGTGGGGTTTTCAGGCACTCGAGGCGCAGGCCGTCGCGACGCGGTCCTACGTCGCGGCCGAGCTCGCTTCGGGGGGCTGGGCACCGTATGCGACTGCGTGCGACTCCTACTGCCAGTCGTACCCGGGCATGGCGAATGAGAGCCCCATCTTGAACGCGGCAGCCACCGACACTGCGGGCCAGATCCTCGAGCAGCCCGGCACGCCCGGAGCACCCGGAGCGCCCGTGACGCCCGGAGCGCCCGGGACGCCGGTGTTTGCCGAGTACTTCGCGTCCTCTGGCGGCTACACCGTCAGCGGCCGGTTTCCCAGCGTGGTGGACCGCGGCGACGTGGTTTGCATCAAGAGCGGTTATTACACATGCAATCCGTGCCACAAGTGGTGGGCGTCGGTGCCGGTGCGCTCTGTCGAGAAGACGTTCCCATCGGTGGGCAGGCTCGCCGCAGTGGAGGTGACGCAGCGCAATGGTCTCGGGTCCCTCGGCGGCCGGGTGGAGAGTGTCGAGATCGTCGGTACGACAGGCGCCAAGGTCTCGGTATCCTCGTACGCGTTGGGATCATTGCTTGCGGGGAACAACCCGCATTACTGCGTTTCTGACTGGTACGGGGTCACCAACGGTCCTTGAGATCCCCGGGGTGGGCTCGCACTGGTTTCACGGGGAGGCGGCATGGAGGTCCGGGACAGGCTCTATATCGACGGCGCGTGGGTCGCTCCGGCGCGCACCGACACAATCGACGTTCTCGACTCGACCACCGAGGAGGTCATCGGCACGATCCCCAGTGGTACCGCCGCCGATGTCGACCGCGCGATCCGGGCGGCGCGTGCCGCATTCGAGGGATGGGCCCGGATCTCGGCGCCCGAGCGGGCGAAGTACACATCGCGTATAGCTGAAGGCCTCGGCGTCCGCATGACCGAGATCAGTCAGCTGATCGCCCGCGAGGTGGGCACGCCCGTCAACCTCTCGGCGATCATCCAGGTCGGCCTGCCGATCGCGACCTTCGCTTCGATGGCCGAGATCGTCGACCAGGTCCCGTGGGAGGAAACGGTCGGAAACTCGCTGGTTGTACGTGAGCCGGTCGGGGTTGTCGGTGCCGTCACGCCGTGGAACTATCCTCTCCACCAGATCGCCGCCAAGGTGGCTCCGGCGCTGGCAGCCGGCTGCACCGTCGTGCTCAAGCCGAGCCAAGTGGCACCGCTGAACGCATTCGTTCTTGCCGAGCTCATGCACGAGATCGGCTTGCCACCTGGCGTCTTCAACCTGGTCTCGGGAACCGGCCCAGAGGTTGGCGAGGCCATCACCTGCCATCGGGAAGTCGACATGGTGTCGTTCACCGGGTCGACTCGTGCCGGGAAGCGGGTCGCTCTCGAGCTGGGCGGCAAGTCAGCCAACGTGATCCTGCCGGACGCTGACTTCGGTCGTGCCGTGTCGGTGGGAGTCACGATGTGCTTTCTGAACTCGGGCCAGACCTGCAGCGCCCTGACTCGGATGCTCGTGCCCCGCGATCGGCTGGCCGAGGCCGAGGAGATCGCCGCGCGAACCGCCATGGCGTCAGTGCCTGGCAACCCGTTCGACGACGCGACACGGATCGGCCCACTTGTCTCGGCAGCCCAGCGCGAGCGTGTACGTGCGTACATCCAGAAAGGCATCGACGAAGGCGCGAAGCTCGTCACGGGAGGTGTCGACCCGCCCGAAGGCCTGGAGAAGGGCTTCTTCGTGCGCCCAACTGTGTTCTCAGAGGTCCGGCGCGACATGGCGATCTCCCAGGAGGAGATCTTCGGTCCGGTACTCTCGATCCTCCCCTACGACACCGAGGACGAAGCAATCGAGATCGCGAACGACTCGATCTACGGATTGTCGGGAGCAGTGTGGTCGGCCGATCCGGAGCACGCGATCAGGGTTGCTCGCCGGATCCGGACGGGTCAGGTCGACATCAATGGCGGAAGCTTCAACCCGTTGGCGCCCTTCGGTGGCTTCAAGCAGTCAGGCCATGGACGCGAACTGGGAAAGTTCGGGCTCGAAGAGTTCCTTGAGACGAAATCACTGCAGCTGTAGCGCCTTGGGTTCCTGCAGTCGTCCACTCCAGTCGACCGCACAGCTCGCTACGGATCGTGCTCGAATCGGTCGCCAGGGCCTCGAGCGTGCCGGCGGCCCGGCGACTGTGCCGGACCGGTCGTGAGCGAGCTGTCAGCCGGGGGACTGCCTCCGAGCAACAGGCCGAAGCGCACCTGGCGTCGCGTCCGGTTCGCCGTGGGGATCGCGCTCGGCGGCGTTGCCCTCTGGGCGGTGAGCGGGCAAGGTGGCGAGCTGGCGGGCGCGTCGGCCGAGCTCGCTCATCTCGACGCGGGGTGGCTGCTGCTCGCGATCATGGTCGAAGCCTTGTCGTTGGTGGCGTTCGCGCGCCTGGACCAACGACTGCTGGGATGCGGTGGTGTGCGCTCGAGCACAGCGCGGTTCACGGCGATCTCCTTCGCAGCCGGAGCCATCGCGAGCTCCCTGCCCGCAGGGCCGCTCGTAGCGAGCGCCTTCGGCTTTCGGCAATTCCGCCGCCTCGGAGCGTCGGAGGCTCTTGCCGCCTGGGCGTTGCTGGCGACTCTGGTCTTCTCTGCGCTCGGGCTGGCTCTGCTAGCGACAGCCGGCGTGTTTGTCGCAGAGCGCCAGGGTTCTGCGTTCGACTTGGTGGGGGTCACCGTTGCAGTGCTCGCGATCACGATCGCCGGGACTGCCGCCGTGTACCAGCGACGGACACTCGCGAGGCTCTTCGGATGGACGCTCGAGGTCTCTCACCGGGTCACAGGGTTTCCGCGGCGGCCGGGCGACAACGTCGTTTCGTCCTTTGTTGCCAACATGAGCCAGGTCAACCTCCGCAAGGCTGACCTCCTGAGCGCACTGATGTGGTCGGTCGCCAACTGGGTTCTCGACTGCGCCTGCCTCGTGTTCGCCTACCTTGCTGTCGGCGCCGGCGTGCCATGGCGCGGGCTCCTTCTCGCCTACGGCGCGGGGCAACTGGCTGCAAACCTCCCGATTACGCCCGGCGGCCTCGGCGTCGTCGAGGGGAGCCTCGTGATCGCGCTCGTCGCGTTCGGAGGTGGCCAGGCCAGCACCGTCGCGGCCGTCCTCTTGTACCGCATCGTGAGCTTCTGGGGCTATCTCCCAGTCGGATGGCTTGTATGGGCCGGCCTCACGTGGCACAACGGGCGCGCCGATAGGCTTGCCGCGTTGACGGCAGAGGCGTCGGCCCTGCGGCAGGTGCCGGTCTTGGCACAGGACCAGTCGGCGGAGCTCCCATGACGGCTCGCTCCACCCACCGGGCTGCGGGCGGCCGCGACTGTGCCGTTCACGAAAGAACCTGCCGGGCTGCGCAGGACTCCTGGGGACGGTCGCATATGAAGGCGAAGCTCGTCGTCGTGTTCGTGGCCGTTGTGGCCGTGGCCGGGTTACTCGGCGGCTGCACCGCCTCCCGCAACGGGTTGGGCACTCACGACAGCTTCTGTTTCAGGGTTCTTCCGGAGGCGACGACGGCGGTGCACGGCCACGGCCGCTTCGCGGGCGAACGGTATCTGCCACCACGCGCGCTGATCGTCGAGATCCACGGTGTTGTGGTCCCCGACGCGCTGGAGGATGCCTCCCGGGTCGCGACGTGTCTCGTAGCTTTCACGGGCCATTTCACGGCTTCGAGCGTCAAACGGGGCTGGGCGCCGAGCGGGCGAGCAGGCCGGATCGCCATCGTCGTCGTCCAACAACGCGACTTGAAGCTCTTGGCCACGGTCGTGCTCGGTCGGATCCCGCCTCGGCTGGTCTTTGCCCGCGTGTTTCCCAGGCTGCGTTAGGCCCGCGGCGGCCTCAGTTCCCCGAACCCGATCCGGGCCCGACCTCAGCGGCAAGCTCGACCACGACCGAGAGCGCGGCGGCGCCCGGATCCGGCACAAGGTCGAGCTGCGCGATGGCGCCGGCGTCGGCAAGATCGTCCGAGGCGAGATCGACGAGGTCCAGGAGTGACGGAGGACCTGTCACAAGGCATCGGGCTACCTGCATGCGCATCGAGCCCTTTGCCTCGGTCTTGGCACGCCGGAGAGCGACGAGCACCACCGCGACGGCGTCGATGATCTCTGGACGCGCGTCGGGACCGGCTTCGGACGCCAGTGCAGGGCCGGAGGGCCACGGGGCGCTATGGATCGAGCCGGACTGCCACCAAGACCATGCCTCCTCAGTGCAGTAGGGGAGAAACGGTGCGAACAGGCGCAAGATCACCGACAAGCTCAGCGCCAGTGCGTGTCGTGCCGACGCCTGGCCGGCTTGGGAGGAATCGCCATACACGCGGGTCTTGACGAGCTCGAGGTAGTCGTCGCAATACGACCAGAAGAAGGACTCGGTGACCTCGAGGGCTCGCGCATGGTCATAGGCCTCGAACTCGGCCGTCGCTTCGTCGACGACGGCCGCCAGGCGGGCCAGCATGGCCGCGTCGAGCGCCATGAGGCCTGTTGCGGAGACCGGCGTGCGGCTCTCGGAGTCGTCCATGCGCGACAACACGAAACGGCTCGCGTTGAGGATCTTGATCGCGAGCCGCCGCCCGACCTTCATCTGCTCTTCGCTGAACACGGTGTCCGCGCCCAGGCGAGCCGACCCCGCCCAGTAGCGAACGGCGTCGGTGCTGTACTTTTCGAGGTACTCGAGCGGCGTGATGGCGTTGCCGAGCGACTTTCCGATCTTCTTGCGGTCGGGGTCGAGAATCCACCCCGAGATGGCGGCGTGGCGCCACGGCACCGTGGAGTGCTCCAGCTCCGAGCGCACGATCGTCGAGAACAGCCATGTCCGGATGATCTCGTGGGCCTGTGGGCGCAGGTCCATCGGGTAGACCTTGGCGAACAGCTCGGGGTCCTCCTCCCATTTGCCGGCTATCTGCGGTGAGAGTGACGAGGTCGCCCAGGTGTCCATGACGTCTGGGTCGCCGACGAACCCCCCGGGTCTGCCGCGTTGCACCTCGGTGTAACCGTCAGGCACGTCGGTCGACGGGTCGACAGGCAAGCGCTGCTCGGAGGCGAGCAGTAGGCCGTCCGCGACGACTTCGCCGTCGTCATCGAGCTGGTACCAGATGGGGAACGGGACGCCGAAGAAACGCTGCCGCGAGATGTTCCAGTCTCCGGTCAGCCCCTCCACCCAGGCTTCGTAGCGGGCCCGCATGTGCTCGGGGTGCCATTGCACTTCGCGCCCTCGAGCCAGGAGCGTGTCGCGACGGTCGAGGGTCCGGACGTACCACTGAGACGACGTGACGATCTCGAGAGGCCGTTTGCCCCGCTCGTAGAACTTGACGGCATGGGTGATGGCGCGTGGCTCGCCGAGCAGATCGCCGGACTCGCGCAGGAGCTCCACGATCCGCCTTTGGGCCCGTTTGACCGGCTGGCCTTCGATCTCCGCGTAGCTCGCGTTCGCCCTCTCAGGGTCGGCACACTCCCAACCGGGCGTTCCGAACGGAGCCGGTCCGAGCCGGCCGTCTCTTCCGACCACCGAGCGCGTCGGCAGGGCGAGATCGCGCCACCAGGTGACGTCGGTGAGGTCTCCGAACGTGCAGATCATCGCGATACCCGATCCCTTGTCCGGCTCTGCGAGCTCGTGAGCGAGAACCGGGACCGGCGCGCCGAACAATGGGGTCAGCACCTCGAGGCCGAACAGGCTTTGATAGCGCTTGTCGGCCGGATGGGCGACGAGCGCGACACAGGCCGGTACCAGTTCAGGTCGAGTCGTCTCGATCTCGACAGGGTCGCCGTCGTTCGAGGACCGCACGAAACGGAGCCGGTGGTAGAAGCCCGGCTCCTCTTTGTCGACGAGCTCGGCCTGGGCAACCGCTGTCTGGAAGTCGACGTCCCACAGTGTCGGCGCCTCTTGCCGGTAGACCTCTCCGCGTGCCAAGAGGCGGAGGAAACCGCGCTGCGAGGCTCGTCGCGCCGCCTCACTGATCGTCGTGTAGTGCTGGGTCCAGTCGACCGAAGCGCCCAGCGTGCGGAACAACCGCTCGAAGGCCTGCTCGTCCTCGGCTATGAGGATGTGGCAGAGCTCGATGAAGTTCGGGCGCGAGATCGGTACCGGACGGGCGTTCTTGTCGCGTTTGTGCTCCAACGGCGGGGGGACGAAGTCCGGGTCGTAAGGCAGGGACGGGTCGCAGCTGACCCCGAAGTAGTCCTGCACCCGGCGTTCGGTAGGCAGGCCGTTGTCGTCCCAGCCGATTGGATAGAAGACCGCCTTGCCGGTCATCCGTTTGTAGCGGGCGACTATGTCGGTCTGGGTATAGGAGAAGACGTGACCGACGTGGAGCGCGCCTGACACCGTCGGTGGTGGCGTGTCGATCGAGTACACGTCCGCGCGGCGACGGGTCGGGTCGAAACGGTACGTGCCGTCTTGCTCCCAGCGAGTGGCCCAGCGATCCTCGAGGCCCTCCAGCGAGGGTCGGTCGGGCACGAGGGGAGTCGGCATAGGCCTAGTACGGTACTCCTGTGCTGCGCCTTCATGACACGGCCTTGGGCTGGGGCGAGGAGCTCGAGACCCGCGAGCCGGGCCGGATCAGCCTCTACATCTGCGGTTCGACCGTTTACGGCCCACCTCACATCGGTCACGGCCGTTTCTCACTGGTCTACGACGTCCTCCGCCGCTTTCTCGAGTACTCCGGGTTTGTGGTGGACCACGTTTCGAACGTCACCGACGTCGACGACAAGATCATCGCCCGGGCAAACGAGGAGCGCCGCCGGCCGGAGGAGATCGCCGAGCAGTACGAGGCCGAATGGTGGGACGCGATGAACACCTTGGGCTGCCTCCTCCCGGGGAGGATCCCGCATGCCACGGCCTTCGTCGAGCAGATGGTGGAGCTCATCGCCGAGCTCGTTGCGCTGGGGGTCGCCTATGAGACCAGCGACGGCGTCTACTTCACGGTCTCGGCGGTCGAAGACTACGGGCTTCTTGCCCACCAGAGCCTCGCCTCGTTGCGGTCAGGGGCGCGCGTCGAGGTGAACGAGAAGAAGCGCTCGCCTCTGGACTTCGCCCTCTGGAAGAAGGCAAAGCCCGCAGAGCCCTGGTGGGCCTCGCCGTGGGGTCCCGGACGTCCCGGTTGGCACACCGAGTGCGTCGTCATGTCGCTTGCCCTCCTCGGCGAGGGATTCGACCTTCACGGAGGTGGACAGGACCTCATCTTCCCGCATCACGAGAACGAACGAGCGCAAGCGGTCGCGATCGGAAAGCAGTTCGCTCGCCGTTGGGTGCACCACGGCATGGTCGAAGCGCGCGGAGGCGAGAAGATGTCCAAATCGCTGGGCAACGTGCTCCTCTTGTCTGAGCTCTTCGAGCAGAGCGATCCCCGTGCCTACCGGTTGCTCGTGCTCCAGTCGCACTATCGGGCGCCGATCGAGGTGACGGCCACGACGCTCAGTGACGCTGCGTCGGCGCTGAGCCGACTGGATGCCTTGAGCAGTCGGCTCAGCGAGCCAGGCACCCTCGACAGCGAGCGGACCGATCCCGACGTGAGGAATGTGTTCGCAGACAAGATGCAGGATGACCTGGACACGCCGGGCGCCACTGCAGTCCTTTTCGATGCGATCCGGCGCGCGAACGTGGCCTTCGATGCGCGCGAGGCGTCACGAGGCGCCGAGTTGGCCCGGGCGGTCCTGGAGTGCTTCGGGGCCGTCGGGCTCGAAGCGAAAGGCGTGGCCGAAATCCCTGAGGCCGTCCTCGAGCTCGGCCGCCGTCGCGACCGGGCACGTGCGGGACGGGACTTCGCGACCGCCGACGTGCTGCGCGCCGAGATCGTCGCGCTTGGCTACATCGTCGAGGACACTCCCGCGGGCACCAGGATCCGCCGCTGAGCAGGCGTTAGCCGACTCTTGTCGACCTCCGGTAACCAGGGCCCGGGACGCTCTGCTACGTTGTCGGTCGGGAGCAACCGGACCGTGTTGTCACGTGGGGTTGCCGACATGTCGGGCGGTAACCCGGTTGCCGGGGCACCACTCGGCCATCGGCCACTCCAAACCAGGCAGTCTCGGCCCCTCGCTCCTCCTTACCTGCAATCTGAGACAAAGGGGAACGCCACAGTGGCGACCGGAGTAGTGAAGTGGTTCAACAGCGAGAAGGGCTACGGCTTCATCTCGCAGTCCGACGGCGTGGATGTCTTCGTCCACCACTCGTCTATCCAAATGTCCGGTTACCGGACCCTCACCGAGGGCCAGGAAGTCGAGTTCGACGTTCAGGAGGGCCAGAAGGGGCTGCAGGCAGCCAACGTTCGGGCGCGCTGAGTCCGCGCACTTCCGGTGGGCCCGCCGATCAGAGGTGGGCCCTGCAATCGTCGGGCCCTGTTCCGCCGGGCTCGGCACCAGGCTTCGGTTCCACTAGTCGAACCGCTTGTTTTTCGCGCCCCGGACGAGGAGTCGCCGCCACGCGCCGGGCGCCAGCGCCGGTGCGCTTGTCCTACTGTGCTCCCCGTTGTACTTGGAAGCGGTGACCTGGGCGGAGCGGCGCTGTTAGGTGTATCTGACTCTTGCCTTTCACCCAGGGGTCACTACGCTCTTCCAGCAATCGCGAGTTGGCAGCGGCCGGGTTGGCCGACGACGTCAGATGCGCCGATGAGGTGACTCCCGGTCAGGACCCGAGGTGAACGATGGGTGACTTTTCGATGGAGCTGAACGAGGATCAGCTTCAGGTGCTCAGGTGGGTCCATGACTTCGCCGAAGGTGTGGTGCGTCCGGCCGCCCACGAGTGGGACGAGCGCGAAGAGACTCCGTGGCCGATCATCGAAGAGGCCGCCAGGATCGGGCTGTACTCGTTCGACTTCGTCGCGAACTGTCTTGCCGATCCGACCGGGCTCCTGCTCCCGCTTGTCAACGAGGAGATGGCTTGGGGTGATGCGGGCATCGCCCTGGCGATCCTTGGGTCGACTCTCGGCGTGGCCGGGATCGTTGCGGCGGGCACTCCGGAGCAGGTAGCAGAGTGGGTTCCGCAGTGCTTCGGCGAGGCTGGTGACATTCGGCTCGCAGCGTTCTGCGTGTCGGAAGCCGACGCCGGTTCGGACGTGAGCAGACTGAAGACCCGCGCCGTGCGCGACGACGCGAGCGATACTTGGACTCTGAACGGGACCAAGACGTGGATCACCAATGGCGGTATCGCTGACATCCACGTCGTTGTGGCATCGGTGGAGCCCGAGCTGGGTGCGCGCGGCCAGGCGAGCTTCGTGGTGCCGCCGAATACGCCGGGACTCTCCATGGGTCAGAAGTTCAAGAAGATGGGGATCCGGGCGTCCCACACGGCCGAGGTCGTGTTACAGGACGTGAAGGTCCCCGGGACCTGCTTGCTTGGGGGTGAGGACAGGTTCGACGAGCGGGTTGCCCGTGCTCGCGAAGGGAAGCACGGGAAGTCCTCGACGGCCATGGCGACCTTTGAGGCCACTCGCCCCGGCGTCGCAGCCCAGGCGGTCGGCATTGCTCGCGCCGCGTACGAGTACGCACTCGACTATGCCAAGGAGCGCAGGGCCTTCGGGCGTCCGATCATCGAGCGTCAGGCCATTGCGTTCAAGCTCGCCGACATGAGGACCCGTATCGACGCAGCGCGCCTGCTCTACATGCGGGCCGCGTCGATGGCGACGGCGGGAAAGCCCTTCACAGCCGGAGAGGGCTCGATGTCGAAGCTTTTCGCCGGTGAGACGGCGGTCTGGGTGACTGAGCAGGCGATCCAGATCCTGGGAGGTTGCGGCTATGTGCGCGACTATCCCGTCGAGCGTTGGCACCGTGACTCGAAGATCTACACGATCTTTGAAGGGACGAGCGAAATCCAGCGACTGGTGATCGCCCGCGCTATCTCTGGGGTGCACATTCAGTAGTTGAGCGGCGCGTGTCTTCGGCAGTAGGCGCGTGCCAACAAACGGCGCGGCGTGGTGACGCGGTCGGCCATCGCGCAGATTCTCTCAGTTGGACGCCCCCGGGCGCGTCGTTAAGGAAGAAGCTCGAAGGAAGGAACGTGGGTCGGCCGCACGACGGTGAAGTGCCTGCGGTCCAAGGTGGCGATCTTGGTGACGCCGAGCCTCTCGGCAGTGGCTATGACGGCGGCATCGACGGTCCCGAGCGGTAGATCGGCATAGGTGTCCATGAGGTCGGCCATCCGGTGCAGGTCGCGAGGATCGTTGCAGTGGAAGCTGACCACTGCATCGGCGAGCTCGCGGATGCAGCTCGCCTCGGCCGAGGCGCTGAGGATCCGGTCGACGAGATGGGCGGCCTCGGTGATCACGAGCTGGGGGATGACGAGCGGCTCGGAGACTTCCTCGAAGAAGGTCACACAGCGATCGTGGTCGGGGTCTCGCCGGATGGCCGCGGCCACGAGCGGCCCGGTGTCGACGACGACTATCGTCCGAAGCTTTCGTCTTCGCCGTCTTCGAGACGGCGTTCGGCCTCGGCCACCGAGAGGGCGCCCTTCGGCGCCTCGAACATGGCGATGAAGGGAAGCGATCGCTGCCTCGGTGAAGGCGCGTGCTCGTTGAGCACCTCGGCCGCGACGTCCTCGGCAAAGGTCCCCCGATCGGCAGCTTCTCTCGCCAGACGCTTAGCGGTCTCCTCGGGGACCGTTACCCGCAGCTCGGTCACAGAGCAGGGGTAGCTACCCACCGCTCGCCTCCGTGTTGCCGGCGCCCGCCGGATGGGTGGCGGCATGCACTGCTCGGAGCTTGGCGATCGAGACCCGTTCTGGTGTAGATCGCGATTGTCGGGAACTTGGAATGCCCGAGCATCTCGGCGCCGTGACCGTTGTCCGCCTTCTGGCTGCCACGTTCTGCCCATCACAGCCCCTTGCGCCCCGTAGCATGGCCGTACAGCTTTCGACCGAATCTCGATCGATCACCGAATCATGGGTGGGGTCCCCTGCATAAGCGGGACGAGGATCCCGGTCACGACAGTGGTGGCCATGACCGCGGATGGAATGACGACCGCTCAGGTCCTGAACGAGTTTCCCCAGCTGAGGGAAGACGATGTCCGTGAGGCATTGGGGTTTGCCGCCGCCGCCGTTGACGGGCACGAGCTACCGCTTCGCGCTGCTCAGTGAGGTTTCTCGTCGACTAGTCGCTTTCACGGCGCGTCGCGGCGGCCCTCGCCGGGTCGGGGCACGTCGCACGCAGTCCACGTGAGTGACCTCGACCTCCTCGGCACGGACGATCTCAGAGTCCTGAAGGCGGCAGCGAGTACTGACCGGGTCCTGGTGTCTGCGGACACGGACTTCGGGGAGTTGCTGGCTGTCGGGCGCCATCCGGGGCCGAGCGTGATCGTCCTCCGGAGGGCACCTCACCAACCGGAGGCGCAAACTGAGCTGCTCCTCGCCAACCTCGACGGCACAGAGGAGACCTTGGCTGCCGGCGCTGTGGTCGTCCTCACGGCACAGCACGTTCGTTTCAGGTTGCTGCCGATCAGTCGCGAGGAGTGACGACTCGTGGAGGAGGCATCGGTAGGGTGTAGCGAACGTCGTCGATTCCGGCCGGCTCGTACACCGGCTTCCGCTCTCCTGTGCAAGACCAACCGAGTCGCTCGTACCAGCACCTGGCATGTGTGTTGCGTTCGAGCACCCAGAGTGACGCTTGCGCGTAACCGACGTCCTGCAGGTGGGCCGCAGCGCGGTCGTAGAGGGACCGGCCAACTCCCCGGCCCCATAGTCGGGGCTCTACGTACAGCCTCGTGATGTGCCCGAACGTGGGCATGTCGGGGTCGCCGCTCGCGATGATGACCCCTGCGAGCTGACCGCTCAGCTCCGCTGCATACCCGACCGGATGGGGTGCGAACTCCCCGCTCAGTCGGCGGTGCCAGTCGAGCTCCATCTGGTCGGGATCTGGCGGCGGCGCCTCGGGCGGAAAGATCGAGGCGTAGGCGACCAGCGCAACGCGGCGATGGAACTCAGCAAGCAAAGGTGCTTCGGCGAGGTTGGCCTGGCGGACAGCGACCGGCACCGAGAGTCCATCTTGACGGAATCCCATCCCACGATGTTGGCGGAAGGAGCCATCGGCCACGTGAGAGCCAAGGGAGGTCAGGGGTCGACCTCGTCCGGTGTTTCGACTTCAATGCCGAGTCGCAGCAGAGCCTCGCCGACATCGGCGCTCGACTCGACCAAGACGGCCCGCATCCCAACTGTCCGGGCACCATCGACGTTCTCGGGGGTGTCATCGAAGAACAACAGCTCGGAGACCTGAAAGCCGATTCGCTCTGCGACGGCGATGAACGCCTCAGGATCGGGCTTGCGGAGCCCGAGGTCGGAAGAGACGAAGATGGAACGAAAGACGGACAACTCGTCTGCGAAGCGGCTGGCCCACGCGCTCTTGTGCGTCGGATTCGAGTTCGTGAACGCGTATAGCGAAAGGCGTTGACTTGCCGCAGACAGCAGTGCTGACATCCCTGGTACGAGGGCCAGATAGATGTCATTCCACCCCGAGACGATCTCCTCGTCGGAGAGAGTGAGGCCGAGGTTCCGGCGCAACGCGGTGAAGTAGCCCGCAGCGTCAAGCTCTCCTCGTTCGTGTTGCTCATACGCCTCATCGAACGAGAACCGTCGTTCAAGTTCGGCGGGATCGCAACAAGCGCGGTCGGCCCAGACTCGGAATGCTCGCTTGAAGTCGAATTCGAGAACCACTCCGCCGAGGTCGAACAGCAGTGCGCGGACTGACCCGACATCATCAGGCGCTCTGTTGTTCATCCGGCGATTCTCGCATCCTGCTCGTTGCGATCCTGATAGGGCATAAGTAGGACTGGGCTCTGCTGCATTCCGGAAGGCGCTCCACGACGCCCCGCTACGGGAGGTCTGGGGCAGAGTCGCGACCTCACTGAGCACTGTGGCGCGAGCGTACGGTACGAGCGCCCGCTCATCCAGGAGCGCGCGGAGCCGTGTCTGATCGGTATCGCTTTGAGACTGGGAGGCGTCTCATCCGGAGCGATGCAGATCGATAGTTCTAGTCTGGCACCGGTCGCCCGGCCAGGGTCGCCCGTGAGCGGGAGAGACCTGCGAGGTCTAACGCGCCGCCAAGGATGACCGAGTTCCGTCGTCTTGTGGACCGTGCCGGTTCATCCCCACCCCAAGCCTTCTTCGCTTCGCAAACGACGACGCTCCCGAGCGGACGTGCCGGCCCAGATTCCGTGGAGCGACGGATCATCAAGAGCGGCAGCGAGACACTCTTCTGCGACAGGACACCGTGTGCAGACACGCGTCGTACGAGCGAGCCCGAGGGCGCCTGCAGGAAAGAAGAAATCGGGTCCCATGTCCCGACACGCTGCATTCGTTGACCACGCTGGGCGAGCGATTGAGTCGCAACTGTCAAGCGGTTCCAGGGTGGGCTCCGGAAGGACCTCGACGCCGCTGTGCCGCGGACCGAACGCGATGGCGTCCTGCACAGGGTCCGGGAAGTTGGCTCGCCTGCCACTCATAGGAACTGGCATCGTTCCTCCCCTCGGTTGGTGCGCCCGCCAGGCCAGGTCGGCGGACCCGCCCGATCGTTTCCGACATCAGGCGGATGACATCAGGTTCTGGACGCAGACCCGGCCGTCGGGACGCGCTCTCAAGTTAAGGCACTCACCTGTGAAGAGCCTTGCAGACTGATTGCAGTCGGGTTTCAGCTCTTCGGAGCACGCGCCGGCTGTCGTTTGCCAGCGAGAAGGGACCACCTAGCCGGTGGTCTTGCCAGTGGCAAGGGACCACCCCCGTTGCCAGTCATGGGACCACCCTGAGGATCCACCAACACCGGCCGAGGGCAGACTCGGCTAGGCCTCCGAAGCCATCGCGGAGGAGGCCCCACGGTGTTCAGGGAGGTATCGGTGGCCCAGATCAAAGAGGCGCTACGGCGCTGGCTGAGAGGTGAGGGCGAACGCCCCGTTGCAGGGAATTGGAGCGATATTGTGTACCTTCGTCCATCTGAGAGGACCGTCGATGAGGGCGAACCTCGGTGTCTTCAGCCGTACCGTTGTGGTTTGTGCGCTGTCTCTGTCAGGTTTGGCTCTTGCCCCGTTCGTGCTGGCATCGGCCGCTGGCGGAGCATGGGACAATGTTTCCCGAGCTTTGCCATCGACCACGCCGGTGAGTCCACTCTCAAGCGTGAACGTCCTCGGATGGGGGTTCGATGAGCCGTGGGCCATCACCACGGGCGGCGCCCACATCTGGGTGGCGAACAATGGCAACTCGGTCACGGAGCTCTCGGCCTCGACCGGCGCCCTCGTCAAGGTCATCCGCGGCTCAAGATACGGGTTCAACGGCTCCCTAGGTATCACCTCGGATGGGACCCACGTCTGGGTGGCAAACTCGGATGGCCGTTCCGTCACCGAGCTCTCGGCCTCGACCGGCACCCTTGTCAAGGTCATCCGCGGCTCAAGGTACGGGTTCAACGACCCTTGGGCCATCACCACGGGCGGCACCCACATCTGGGTGACGAACGAGAATTCGGTGACCGAGCTCTCAGCCTCGACCGGCGCTCTGGTCAAGGTCATCCGCGGCTTGCGCTATGGGTTCGACGACCCCGCCGCCGTCACCTCGGACGGCACCCACATCTGGGTGAGGAACGAGCGTGGCAACTCGGTCACCGAGCTCTCGGCCTCGACCGGCACCCTTGTCAAGGTCATCCGCGGCTCGAGCTACGGGTTCGACGGCTCCCTAGGCTCCGAAGGGATCACCTCGGGCGGCACCCACATCTGGGCGGCGAACACGGGTGGCAACTCGCTCACCGAGCTCTCGGCCTCGACCGGCGCCCTGGTCAAGGTCATCCGCGGCTCGAGCTACGCCTTCAAGGACCCCGCCGCCGTCACCTCGGACGGCACCCACATCTGGGTGGCGAATGAAGGTGGCAAATCGGTCACCGAGCTCTCGGCCTCGACCGGCGCCCTGGTCAAGGTCATCCGCGGGTCGAGCTACGGGTTCAACGGCTCCCTAGGCATCATCTCGGACGGCACCCACATCTGGGTGGTGAATTCCTTTGGCAAATCGGTCACCGAGCTCTCGGCCTCGACCGGCGCCCTTGTCAAGGTCATCCGCGGCTCAAGGTACGGGTTCAACGAACCGAGGGGCATCACCACGGGCGGCACCCACATCTGGGTGGCGAACACGGGTGGCAACTCGGTCAGCGAGCTCTCGGCCTCGACCGGCGCCCTGGTCAAGGTCATCCGCGGCTCGAGCTACGGGTTCGACGGCCCCGACGCCGTCACCTCGGACGGCACCCACATCTGGGTGGCGAACACCGTTGGCAACTCGGTCAGCGAGCTCTCGGCCTCGACCGGCGCCCTGGTCAAGGTCATCCGCGACTGGAGCTACGGGTTCAACGACCCCGACGCCGTCACCTCGGAGAGCACCCACATCTGGGTGGCGAACGACGGCGACTCGGTCAGCGAGCTCTCGGCCTCGACCGGGGCCCTGGTCAAGGTCATCCGCGGCTTGAGCTACGGGTTCGACAGCCCTGCGGGCGTCACCTCGGACGGCACCCACATCTGGGTGGCGAACAATGGCAACTCGGTCACGGAGCTTTCGGCCTCGACCGGGGCCCTGGTCAAGGTCATCCGCGGCTCGAACTACGGGTTCGACGGCCCCGACGCCGTCACATCGGACGGCACCCACATCTGGGTGGCGAACGGTGGCAACTCGGTCACGGAGCTCTCGGCCTCGACCGGGGCCCTGGTCAAGGTCATCCGCGGCTCGAACTACGGGTTCGACGGCCCCGATGCCGTCACCTCGGACGGCACCCACATCTGGGTGACGAATCCTTCTGGTAACTCGGTCACCGAGCTCTCGGCCTCGACCGGCGCACTGGTCAAGGTCATCCGCGGCTCGAACTACGGGTTCGACGGCCCCTCGGGCATCACCTCAGGCGGCACCCACATCTGGGTGGCGAACACGAACGGCCAGTCGGTCACCGAATTCCCAGATTCCTGACCACGCTCATAATCCGCGACCTCCCCTGATAGACGGAGCAGCATCGATGGCCTTGGTCCCGCCGAGATGGCTTGGCCTGCTGGAACTAATTGCTGTGCAAGGTCCGCTTTCCTCCCGCGGATTCCGATACCCGCCGCAATCGGAATATCGGCGATCCAGCCAGCGACGCAATTGCTCCGATCTGTAGGCCGCTGATTCTCACGTGCGGGAGGACCCCGACTGTGAAGGCAGCAATTTCTCGATGACACCGCTCGCCGCAGAGCGCGCAGTCTCTCCGACCCGGTCCAGCGGGCACCGCTGGACTCCGACTAGACACCCTTGCCTTTGCCGGCCAGCCTCACTACGTTGTTGAGCAAGCGCTCAAATAGCTCGCTCAGGAGGAGTTGATGGCCAAGGGTGGCGAGTCAAGTCGAGTTGGCAAGAGACCAGTGAAGGGTGATACATCCCGCCGATTGGTGGATGCCGCTATCGAGGCGCTTCGCTACGACGGGTTCGCGGGCGCCAGCGCTCGAGTGATCGCCGGTCGGGCCGGCTGTAATCAGGCGCTCGTCTTTTATCACTTCGGTTCAGTGGCGAACTTGTTGCTTGCCGCGTTGGACGAGACCAGCGCCCGCCGAATGGATCGCTACCGTGACGCGGTCGCCACAGCGGGAAACCTGAGCGACCTGGCTGGTGTCGCCGCAGACATCTACCGCGAAGATCTCGACGCCGGCCACATCACTGTGCTCAGCGAGATGATCGCCGGGGCGTCGTCGACCCCAGGTCTCGGCGAGGAGGTCGCGGCGCGGATTGAGCCATGGATCGACTTCACCGAAGCCACCCTGCGGCGATTCGTGGACTCGACCCCGATAGGCCAGCTTGTGCCGGTCCGAGACGCTGCCTTTGCCATCGTCGCCTTGTACCTAGGCGTCGAGATGCTCAGTCACCTCGGTGACGAACGCACGGCAGCTGAGTCGCTCCTGACCACCACAGCACGACTCTCCACGTTCCTGACCGCGTTCTCCGCTACCGCACCGAACAGCACGGGAGCCCGGTGATGGCACCAGAGCTGGCGGCACAGCGTCGATCGTGGGGCTGGTTCGCAACATGGACACTGGTCGGAGTGACCTGGTCGCTGGCATTGATCGGGATCGCGTCGATCGGCCTGTTCGTTCTACCGGCGGCCGTCGGTGCCACGGTGGTTGTGGCCCTGCGGGCGCCGTCATCGAGTGGTCTCCCCGGACTCGTCACCGGGCTCGCACTGCCGCCGCTGTACGTCGCTTATCTCAACCGAAGCGGACCAGGCAACGTGTGCACCTCAAGTCACGGGGTCCAAAGCTGCATCGAAGCCCTCGATCCATGGCCATGGCTCGGCGCCACAGTTGTCCTGGTCACCGTCGGCATTGCCATCTTCCTCGTCCACGGCCCAAGACGCTATTAGCCGACCGAACACACCGCGTGATAGCTGGACAGTCTGACGGGCGCTCTCGACTCGGGGCCAGGAACGTGACCAAACAAGTAATTGGCAATCTGTCTCGGTGGGTAGGCCCATGACGTGCGCCAAAGGGAACGCCGGTGGGTCCCCTCGAAATGCGCCAGGGGGCAGGCGAGTGCGGCAGGTGGAGAATCGGCAAGGCAGTAGCCAGCGAAGGTGACTGGAGATGGGCCTCACCGAAATGGTGACGTTGTCGACCTTCGGGCTCGGCTGGGGAGACCCGGTCAAGGTCCGCGGAGCAATCCCGGAGTTCTTCTTGTGACGACGGGATCGCGTGGCCTTGACGGGTCCGGTGCCTTACTCAAGGGGATGATTGGCGATGAACCGGCGCAGGCGGTTCTTGGGTGCTGCTTGTGGTCGAGAGAAAAGGTGAACGTCGGCAGGAGCATGATCACTCAATGCAGCCTGAGGACCGGGCCCCAAGCAAGTCGATGTCGAAATCGACCGGCACTGCTTCGTTCCAGCCCCGTTGCACGGAATTCGAGCGATATGGTGTGCTTTCGTTCGTCTATGAGGAGCTTCCATGAGGGCGAACTTCGGTCTTCTCAGCCGTACCGTTGTGGTTGGTGCGCTGTCTCTGTCAGGTCTGGCTCTTGTCAGCTTTGTGCCGACATCGGCGGTCGGCGCAGCAGGGAGCAACGCTTCCCAAGTTTCTCCGTCGGCGACGCCAGTGAGGCCACTCTCAGGCGTCAAAGTACTCGGTTGGGGTTCAACGGCTCCATCGCCGTCACGTCGGACGGCACCCACGTCTGGGTGGCGAACTCCTCAGGCAACTCGGTCACCGAGCTCTCGGCCTCGGCCGGCGGCCTCGTCAGGGTCATCTTCGGGCGGAGGTACGGGTTCGACCACCCCGATGCCATCGCCCCGGGCGGCACCCACGTCTGGGTGGCGAACGAGGGTGACCAGTCGGTCACCGAGTTCTCAGCTTGGTGACCACTCCAAGGAGCGGGAACGGCCCCGGATGGGAGGAGCGACCTGGGCGGGCTTGATCACACCGGGACAACCAGATCCGCTGGAACTGATTGCGCAAGGTGCGGTTTCCTTCCGTAGATTCCGACACCGCGCTGCAATCCGAGTGGCGACGAGCCAACCGGGGACGCAACTGCTGCGATCTGCAGGTCGCTGATCTTCACGAGCGGCGGGATCACGACTGTGAAGGCAGTAATCAGTCAATGCGCCCGGAGGGCTCAGTGGGCGAGATGGGCAAGGACTGGCGATTGACGGCATGAGTCGGGGTTCGCGTTGGCGGGCCGACGGCGCGGATCTGCGACTGGACTTGATTGCACGCCGCGAGGGTGCAGTAGCAGTCGGAGATGAGATGATGGTCGTTGGTGGGAATAGGACCTGCTCGGAGCGTCAAGACAGCCCCGGTGGCCACGAACCATCTTGACGACGAGGCAACCCTCAGACGGGTCGGCTTGCCGGTTGCTTGCGGATGGCTGGTGCTGGTCGCGTGCGTGGAGTTCGCCCTCAGCTGGTTTCTCCTGCAGTTCGGTGAGCCGATTGACGTGCCAGCCTTGGCTGCCGCCGGTGCGGGACTGGGGCTCGGGATGCTCGGCTACTTCGTGGCGGGTCAGCTCAAAGCGAAGGGGAGAGCCGACGTCCCGGACTCTGTGAGGCGCACGCTCGGGATAGGTGCTTTCTCGTTGCCCGTGCTCAGCTTGGGTTGGAATCTTGGTAGTAACGGATTTTGGGTTGTTCCCGCCGCCTGTTCGGTCGCTGTCATAGGAGGCCTTGTCTGCGCCGTCGGGGTCCTTAGCCGGGGACAGAGACGCGACAAGCGCCGTTTCGTCGTAACAGTCGTCTTGGTCACCGCGAGCATCGTCTTGAGCTGCTTTGCCTGGGCAGTGCCGGACGGATTGTCCCTGAAGTTTGCTGCGAACTACGAGGCTGGCCTTACCAGACGGCTAGCGCCCGGAACGCCCAGTTTCGACGTGCCGGGGCATCCGGGTTACGTCTTCTGGTACGGGCCGGAGGCTCCCGTCGACCTCTGTGCGCGGCACCTGATTGGGCCATGGTGGGAAGCGGCGAACGAGGCGCCGTTCTGCCCAACCGGCTTCATTGTGGTCGAGGGTCCCTGAGGGTGCGTGCCCTGTAACAGCACCCGCAGACTGCATCTCGATGGCATCGACGTTCGGGCTCGGCTGGGAGGCCCGGTCAAGGCCCGTAGAGCAATCCCGGAGCCATTCCGGTGACGACGGGATCGCGTGGCCTTGAGGGGGCCGGTGATGTACTCAAGAGCATCCTTGGTGATGAACCGGCGCAGCCGGTTCTCGGGTGCTGCTTGTGGCCGAGAGGAAAGGCGAACGTCGGCAAGACCACCATCACACAATGTCACCTGAGAACCCGGCCCTTAGGAAGTGGGGTTTGAGAAGCGTGCGGGTCGGCTTCGTTGTAGTCTCCTTGTGCGTAGGCGGGGCGGTGGGCTGCGCCTTCGTCGATCCGAGGAGGACGGTCCATGAGATCGGACTTCCGCCTGTTCAGCCGTACCGTTGCGGTTACTGGGCTCACTCTGTCAGGTCTGACTCTTGTCAGCTTTGTACCGGCATCGGCGGTCGGCGCAACAGGGAGTAATGCTTCCCAAGTTTCTCCATCGGCGACGCCGGTGAGGCAACTCTCAGGTGTCAATGTCCTAGGTTGGGGGTTCAACGGCCCCGACGCCATCACCTCGGGCGGGACCCACGTCTGGGTGGCGAACGCGAATGGCAACTCGGTCACCGAGCTCTCGGAGACGACCGGCGCCCTGGTGAAGGTCATCAGCGGCTCGAGCTACGGGTTCGACGACCCCGAGGCCATCACCTCGGACGGCACCCACGTCTGGGTGGCGAACGAGTATGGCAACTCGGTCACCGAGCTCTCGGCCTCGACCGGCGCCCTGGTCAAGGTCATCCGCGGCTCGAGCTACGGGTTCAACAGTCCCGACGCCGTCACATCGGGCGGCACCCACGTCTGGGCGGCGAACATGTACGGCAACTCGGTCACCGAGTTCTCGGCCTTGACCGGCACCCTGGTCAAGGTCATCCGCGGCTCGAGTTACGGGTTCAACAGTCCCGAAGCCATCACCTCGGACGGCACCCACGTCTGGGTGGCGAACATGTACGGCAACTCGGTCACCGAGCTCTCGGAGACGACCGGCGCCCTGGTGAAGGTCATCAGCGGCTCGAGCTACGGGTTCAACGAACCCATCGCGATCGCCTCGGACGGCACCCACGTCTGGGTGGCGAACAACAGTGGCAACTCGGTTACCGAGCTCTCGGAGACGACCGGCGCCCTGGTGAAGGTCATCCGCGCCTCGAGCTACGGGTTCAACGGCCCCCGGGCAATCACCTTGGACGGAAACGACGTCTGGGTGGCGAACTGGTATGGCAACTCGGTCATCGAGCTCTCGGAGACGACCGGCGCCCTGATGAAGGTCATCAGCGGCTCGAGCTACGGGTTCGACTACCCCCGCGCCATCACCTCGGACGGCACCCACGTCTGGGTGGCGAACTGGTATGGCAACTCGGTCACCGAGCTCTCGGCCTCGACCGGCGCCCTGGTGAAGTTCAACAACGGCTCGGGCTACGGGTTCGACGACCCCGAGGCCATCACCTCGGACGGCACCCACGTCTGGGTGGCGAACGAGTATGGCAACTCGGTCACCGAGCTCTCGGCCTTGACCGGCGCCCTGGTCAAGGTCATCAGCGGCTCGAGCTACGGGTTCAACGGCCCCGATGCCATCACCTCGGGCGGGACCCACGTCTGGGTGGCGAACTGGTATGGCAACTCGGTCACCGAGCTCTCGGCCTCGACCGGCGCCCTGGTGAAGGTCATCAGCGGCTCGAGCTACGGGTTCAACAGCCCCGACGCCGTCACCTCGGACGGGACCCACGTCTGGGTGGCGAACGAGTATGGCACCTCGGTCACCGAGCTCTCGGCCTCGACCGGCGCCCTGGTCAAGGTCATCCGCGGCTCGAGCTACGGGTTCAACTGGCCCGATGCCATCACCTCGGACGGCACCCACGTCTGGGTGGCGAACTCGGATGGCAACTCGGTCACCGAGCTCTCGGCCTCGACCGGCGCCCTGGTCAAGGTCATCAGCGGCTCGAGCTACGGGTTCAACAGCCCCGACGCCGTCACCTCGGACGGGACCCACGTCTGGGTGGCGAACGAGTATGGCACCTCGGTCACCGAGCTCTCGGCCTCGACCGGCGCCCTGGTCAAGGTCATCAGCGGCTCGAGCTACGGGTTCAACAGCCCCGACGCCGTCACCTCGGACGGGACCCACGTCTGGGTGGCGAACGCGAATGGCGATTCGGTCACCGAGCTCTCGGCCTCGACCGGCGCCCTGGTCAAGGTCATCCGCGGCTCGAGCTACGGGTTCGACTACCCGTCCGGCATCACCTCGGACGGCACCCACGTCTGGGTGGCGAACTACTGGGGCAACTCGGTCACCGAGTTCTCAGCTTCGTGACCACTCCCAGGATCGGGAACGGCCTCCCATGAGAGGAGCGGCATGGGGGGCCTTGATCGCACCGGGATGACCTGATCCGCCGGAGCTGATTGTGCAAGGCGCGGTTTCCTCCCGCAGTTTCCGACACCGCGCTGCAATCCGAGTGCCGGCGAACCAGTAAGGGACACAACTGCTGCGATGCGCAGGTCGCTGATTCCGTTCTCACGAGCGGTCGGATCATGACTGTGAAGGCAGCTGTCATGGCCCCGGAGGGGCAGACCTGCGCGAAATCTCGGACTCAGTGAGGCTGACCGGTGCTCGCGCAGCCTCCTTTGAGCCGAGCGGACCAATGGAGGGACCAAGTCCTCCTGCCCATCACTGCCTCCGGCGGCCCGCAATACTGATGCATGACCTTGGACCCGATCGCGATCGACCACCGAATCATGGGTGGGTGCCGCGCATACGCGGGACCAGGATCCCGATTGGGTCCTTGAAGGCCACGATCGCAGAAGGAATGACGACGGCTGAGGTCCTGAACGAGCTTCCCTAACTGAGGGAAGACGAAGTTCGCGAAGCCTTGAGACTTGCCGCCGCCTCCGTTGATGAGCACGGGTTGCTGCCTCGCGGCACCCGGTGAGGTTTCTCGTCGACGAAGTCACTGTCGCGGCGAGTCGCGGTGGGCCTCACCGAGACGGGCCACGATGCGGTCCACGCGGGTGACCCTGACCTCCTCGGTGCAGCACGCTCGTTTGATGTTCCTGCTGATCAGACGCGACAACGGACTGTTGACGGCGAGGCGGAGGTCGGGATGAGTGGCAAAAGGCAGCGATGAGCAACTCCTCGGTCATGGCCCTGCCGGCGACCGCACAAGTAGCCTTGGAGGTCATGGAAACTTGGGATGCCATTCGTGCTCGTCGCAACGTTCGCACCTACAAGGACCGGGCTATCGCTCCGGAACACCTCGACCGGATACTTGAGGCCGGTTGGCGGTCGCCCTCGGCATCCAACCGCCAGAAGTGGGACTTCGTTCTCGTGACCGAGCCTGGCCAGCTACAGGAGCTGTCGACGGTCTGGACCGGCGCCCGCCATCTGGCGACGGCAAAGGCAGCGATTGTCCTTGTTCTCCCTGAGCCTGAGTCTGAGCGGTACAGGACGCTCGATGAGTACGACTTGGGCCAGGCAACGATGGCGATGATGCTGGCTGCCGCGGACTTAGGCATCGGCAGTGGCCACGCCGCCATCGGCGACCAGGAGATCTGCCGGCGGATCCTCGGTGCGCCCACAGACCACATCTGCGCCTACATGCTGGCTTTCGGTTATCCAGCTGATCGACCTCTGAAGCCGATAGCCAAGCCCGACCGACGTCCGTTCGAGAAAGTGGTTCACCGAGGGAGCTGGTAGCGGGCTGAGCGTTGGCTCAACCAGCACACAGCGTGTTCATCGGCGCCATCCTCGGTCGGACAGAACCTGCCCGCGCTCGATTGGGTCACCGGCGTGTCGTGATGCTCCCTCTCTTGCGTCGATTGGATGGATGGCTATCGAGCTCATCGGTCGACAAGGTTGCGGCGCCAGAGGGCGACGTTCAGGGTCGTGGCGAAGACGACCCACACCAGGTAGGGCAGGAGCAGAGCGGCAGCCAAGCGTGAGACGCGGCTGACCTTGATCACGGTGATGCTAACGGCTATCGCCAGGAACGCGCTGTCGATGAGGGCCCAGCCGATCCGTCGGCGACCGAAGAAGACGAAGGACCACAGGCAGTTGAGCATGAGCTGGATAGCCAGCCACCGTTCGGCCGACCGGCGCGCGGCACCCGGCTGCGCCCGGCGAGTCAGGCGCCAAGAGATGCCGATCAGCGCGTAGAGCACGGTCCACACCGGTGCGAACACCCAGTCGGGCGGTTGGAAGCGCGACTGGTCGAGCGTCGGCAACCACTCTGAGACGGCAGGCACGGTCACGAGTGCGCCCAGCGCACCGACTGCCTCGCAGGCCACGACCGCACCAAGGAAGCCGACCAGTTCACGCAGGCCCGAAACCGGTTTGGTAGCCACGGCGCTCATGACTCGAGCACGCGTGTCAGCCCATCAAGCTCAGCCACGGTGTCGGTCCAGGTGTCTCTTGTCGACCTCGTGGTGATGGGAATCGATCACAGGTCTACCTTCAGGAATGGCTTCCTGGACACTAACCGGGCCACGCAGGCGCGAACCCGCGCACCGTCATCCTGTCCGACGAGGGCGAGACCCTCGGCTGTGAGGACAAGCTCGCGGCCCGAGTGTCGCGCCAGCTTTGGCCGCTGAGTGAGGCGGCGCAGGTAATGCCCGCGACTCGGTGGTCCGCCCCACTTGCGGTCGTCTTGCTCAATGCCGCTTGAGCCCAGGTCCAAAGCGCCGCCGAGCGTGCGCACTACCCCGGCGATCTACGCTTCGCACGGGTTGGGCTTGGCCCGCTGGGAGAACTCGAGCGGTGACCCAGCAGAACCCTTTGCCTAGGAGGCGGGATGTCAGACGGCATGTCGAGTAACGAACACCATCGCAGCTGGGCGGAGCCGTTTCGCATCAAGGTGGTGGAGGCCATCACCATGACCACGCGAGAGCATCGCGAGGTAGCGATGGCCGAGGCAGCCTGGAATACGTTTCTGCTCCGCGCCGAGGACGTCTACATCGATTTGCTGACCGATTCCGGCACATCGGCAATGTCCGACCGACAATGGGCCGCCCTCATGGTAGGGGACGAGGCGTATGCCGGTAGCCGTTCGTTCTACCACCTTGAGGACGCCGTGCGCGATGTGTACGGCTATCCCGAGCTGGTGCCCACTCACCAAGGCCGCGGCGCCGAGCACATCCTCAGCCAGATCCTCATCAAGCCTGGCGATGTCATCCCCGGCAACATGTACTTCACGACGACCCGTTTCCATCAGGAGCATGCGGGCGGGACCTTCGTCGATGTGATCATTGACGAGGCGCACGATCCGGCAAGCCTGCACCCCTTCAAGGGCAACGTCGATCTGGCGAAGCTCCAGGCAGTCATCGACGAGCACGGGCCGGAACGGATTCCTTACATCTCGGTCGAGACGAACGTAAATCTCGCCGGAGGCCAGCCCCTGTCCCTGGAGAACCTTCGCGCAACCTACGCGTTGTGCGAGCGTCACGGCATCCTCGTGATGCTCGATGCCACCAGGGCGTTGGAGAACGCCTGGTTCATCCAGCAGCGCGAGCCCGGATACTCTGATCACAGCGTCAAGGAGATACTGCTGGAGATCTGCGCCAATTCGGATGGTGCAACCGTCTCGTCGAAGAAGGACAACCTGGTCAACATCGGTGGTTTCCTCGCGTTGCGGGACCCGGAGCTGGCGCGCAAAGCGCGAGGCCTTCTGGTGGCCTTTGAGGGATTGCACACATACGGCGGGATGTCAGGCCGGGACATGGAGGCGCTGGCGGAGGGGATTCGCGAGATGGTCGAGACGGACGACCACGTCCGGGCCCGCATCGGTCAGGTCGAATACCTTGGAAACAAGCTCATCAGTGCCGGAGTTCCAGTGGTCGTGCCAATCGGTGGGCACGGTGTCTTCCTCGACGCGCGCTCCATCCTGTCTCATGTTCCCCAGGAACGGTTTCCCGCCCAGGCATTGGCGGCGGCGATCTACGTCGACTCCGGGGTACGCACGATGGAGAGAGGCATCGTCTCTGCCGGTCGCGACACCCGAACCGGCGAGAACCATTACCCCAAGCTGGAGCTGGTGCGCTTGGCCATCCCGCGTCGCGTGTACACCCAGGCCCATATGGACGTGGTTGCCGAGTCGGTAGTTGAGGTCCATTCCCAGCGCGAAAGTATCGGTGGGTTGCAGTTCACCTACGAACCTGAGGAGCTTCGTTTCTTCCTGGCGCGCTTCGCGCCCGTGGCAGTCGCGTAAGACGGACGAAGCAGCTTCGCCCCCTGAGTGGTCAAAGCACATCGCCTTCCCCGACCGCCCGACAAGGGCCGGCCACCGACAACTTGCTAGAGGAGCGACCCGATGCGGCCATGGGTCGTGGGCAACGGGTGGTTCGCAGCGATGACTGCGAGGTCACGATGCATCCACGTGATACGGGGTTGAAGTCCCGCCGCCTGTAACCAGCGTAGTTGGTCCTCAACTCGACTCGGCTTGTCGTATGCCCCATCGTCGATTGGCGTTATCGCGTCGCGAGCGTCGTCGGGGACGACCACGTCGGCCAGCACAAAACGCCCTCCGGGCGAAGTCGCTCGGCGACACGCGTGAACAGATCAGCCTTCCCGTCGCCGTCAAGGTGGTGCACGGCGAGGGCCGAAATGACAAGGTCGAAGGTGCCCTCTGGCAGCGGGTCCTCCAGGCGACCGACGCGCAGGTCAGCCGAAGGCAGCCGTTTCCGGGCACAGTCGAGCATCTCTGGGCTTTCGTCAACACCCGTGAGGCGAGCCATCGGATGAACGGCCAGGACCAGTTTCGCTGTCTCTCCAGTGCCGACACCGAGCTCGAGGATCTGGGCTGCGACGACACCCGTCGTGGCCTCAGCCGTCGCTTCCTGTAGAGCGAAATAGGCCGGCACCTCAGAAAGAACCATGGCCAAGTAGGTCTCGGGGTCGAAATGGTACTGGCCTACCGGGTCTCTCTTCATGCCGTGCAGCCTGCCCCAGGTCGGCTTCCAGCGCACGTGGGGACAACACGCGAATCCAGCACGGTCACGAGCGCCCAGGCCGGCACCGTTCTGATTGGCCCCCAAGTGCCACAGTGGGGGCGGTTGCGATCCGGCACTGCCGGATCAGGCGGCGAGGCGTTGGGCAAGTCACGCCATGTGGAAGGTGAACATCTGGTCGGCGTCGACGAAGACGCGAACGTTGGCATCGAGAAAGTCCTCCCACGTGGCGCCGTAGAGGGGCGTGTACAGGTCGAGCAGGCCTTGGCGGAGCCCTGCGGTTTCCTCTGCCCGCACGTCGAGGGGCGCGGCTCTACCATGAACCGTGACCGAGAGCTCCTGGGCGGGGACGTGGGTCGCGCTGACGTGTGCGCGACACCTGACGTGTCGGATGGGAACGGAATCCGGAGATGATCCGAAGTGGAACGCTCCTCGGTAGAAGACGCCATCGACCGGCCCGATCAGGGGGCGACCGTGCGAGGTCACGGTGGCCAAGGCCAGCAGCCGCAACCCGGTCGGTCGCACGCACACCTGCTGGGCGGTGAGTCCCCGCGCGGGCGTGATCACCTCCCGGAGGTGGCGCGTTGCATTAGCGTCGCTTCGATCCAAGAGGTCCTGCAGGCTTCTCAGGCCTTCCTCGGTCTCGTCCACGTTCCCTCCTGTGGGCGTCGGGACGGACGGCGCTGGGAGGAGCAACCCTCCACGCCGGGAGACGGACTCTGATCGGCTCACCTAGTGGCCGTGGAGCAGCGCAGCTGCGGAGCCTGTTCTCTTAGGGCGTCTCGGCTCTGGTCGGCGGTTGCACCTTGACCACCCTGCGGGACCAGACCGACGTGTGGCTGCTGGGAAGGCGCCGGCCCCAATCAGGGAGTTCGCGCTTTCTCACCGTCCCGATGGACAAGACCCGGGAAGCCGTGCCCAGAACAGGATGCGTTTGAACGTGTAGAAGTACGGTGCCTGCTCGCCGAGTGCCTCGCCCAGCCGTCGCCGGTAGCGCTCCACGAACAGGCTGAACAGATCCGGGGAAAGCAGGCTTTGGAACCGTAGGAGGGTAGTGCCCTTCGTCCACTCGACGACTGCCGCGGTCGAGGCAAGGCGGTGGCCGTAGACCTGCAAGCGGACGTGTTGATCGGCGAAACCGATCCTGTTGAGCAGCTCGGCGTACCGTTCTGGTGGGCACACCGCGTGCGCGGCAGCCACCGGATCAGCACCCATTTGCTCCAGGAACGGGGCTTCCTGCGCCACGGCGGTGGCGATGGCTTGCGATGGGTGGCCCGCATTGGCAGGGACCTGAACGGCCAGTTGACCTCCGGGGCGCAGCCCCGCGGCCAGTCGGCGCAGCAGTCGAGGATGATCGGGTACCCACTGCAAGCTGGCGTTGGCGAAAACAACGTCGAAGCTGCTCTCGGCGTCGAAGCGGCTGAGATCGCCCGAGTCGAAGCACAGGCCGTCCCCCGCAAGGGGACGGGCCTTGGCCAGCATCGCTTCCGAGGTATCGACCCCGACCGTGGTACCCGCCTGGGTGTGCGCGTGCAGACGGGCAGTCAGCTCTCCGGTGCCGCACCCCAGGTCGATCACGTCGCCGCCAGGAACCGGCTGCACCATCGCGAGGAGGTCGAAGAACGGCTTCGCACGTTCGGCGGCGAACTTCGAGTACTGATCGGGATCCCAACCTTTGGTGACCACCGTCTCGTGAGGCATCGTCATACCTCCCGGCATCGTAACCAGCTCGCGTCTGGCCCGACCGAGAAAGTTGACCGCCCGCGATACCACGAGCGCCAAGGTCAACGGAAGAGGGCAGAGGTTTTCCACGGACACCAGGTCCGCAACCGAAAGCGCATCTGCGACATCTGATCGCAATGCCGGGACGTCGGCGATCACGGCATCGACCGCCGGGCCTGGTACCAGCCGATCGGCATCGCCACTGCCCGCGACCGTCGTCACAGCGAACCCCAGACGGCGGGAGGCCCAGCCCCGCTCGGCAGCTTCCACCGAGACGCTGTCCTGACCGCCGAGGCGGTAGGAGACGACGGCCACAGTGCCAGAGGCCGGGAGGAGCACGCCCGCACGGTGGCGGTCGATGGCATCGGGCCGCCCGGACCTGCCCACGTTCCTGCCGTCGCCCCGCCTTTCTTGCGACCACGCGCGCCAGGCTCTAGAACTGGGTCGTGCAAAAGCGGGCATTGATCACCGGCATCACCGGTCAAGATGGTTCCTACCTGGCGGACTGGCTGTTGTCGGAAGGTTATGAAGTGGTCGGGATGGTCCGGCGTTCGAGCACCCTCAACTTCGAGCGCATCGCTCACATTCAAGACAGGTTGACCCTGGTGTCCGCAGATGTCCTCGACGAGGTCTCAATCGTCGAGGTCCTGCGCGAGCATCGTCCCGACGAGGTCTACAACCTTGCTGCTCAGTCGTTCGTTCAGACTTCTTGGGGCCAGCCCGTGCTCACCGGCGAGGTCACGGCGCTCGGCGTCACCCGGGTGCTCGATGCAATCCGGCTGACCAATCCCGAGATCCGCTTCTATCAGGCGAGCTCGTCGGAGATGTTCGGCAAGGTCCGGGAAGTTCCCCAGACCGAGCACACGCCCTTTTACCCCCGCAGTCCCTACGGAGTGGCGAAGGTCTATGGGCACTGGATCACCGTGAACTACCGCGAGAGTTACGGATTGCACGCCTCTTCGGGGATCCTGTTCAACCACGAGAGCCCGCGCCGGGGTCTCGAATTCGTCACGCGGAAGGTCACCAACGGCGTAGCGCGGATCAAGCTCGGCCTCGATCGTGAGATCCGCCTCGGTAACCTCGAAGCGAAACGTGACTGGGGCTTCGCCGGTGACTACGTCCAGGCAATGTGGGCGATGCTCCAGCAGGATGAACCCGACGACTACGTAGTCGCAACCGGCGAGACACACTCGGTACGGGAGCTGTGCGAGGTTGCCTTCGCGAGAGCAGGCCTCAACTACGAGGACCATATTCAGATCGATCAGCGTTTCAAACGGCCTGCGGAAGTGGACTTCCTCGTCGGCAACGCAGCCAAGGTACGCGAAAAGCTTGGTTGGAGGACACATGTCGACTTCGTTGGGCTCATCGAGATGATGGTTGACGCCGACCTCGACGTGATGCGCCGCCAGGTCTCCTGACCGCCGGAGCAGCCGCGGGCTAGTCGCTGCGCAGGGTTCGCCGTTCGGCCTGTCGCGGGCTCGCCGTTCGGCCTGCCGCGTGACCAGGACACCGGCTGCCCCGTAACATGGTCGATCTCCATGGCGCCTGCTGTTCGTCTCCACGAGGCCGTCGCGCTCGCCGGCCGGTTCCCCCTCCTAGCAGGAGCTTCTTTGGAAGTTGGCGAAGGCGAGGTTGTGCACCTGCGCGGCCCGAACGGCGCAGGCAAGACGAGCGTCCTCAAAGTGCTCGCCGGGTTGTTGGCAGTGCACTCAGGCGAGGCGACCGTGCTCGGTCGGGACCTAGTGGCTGATCGGCGCGCTGTGCGGCGCGAGATTGGCATGCTCGGCCACCAGTCGTTCCTGTACGAGGAGCTGACGGTGGAGGAGAACCTGCGGTTTGCGGTGCGCGCGAACCGAGGCGTTGTCACGGGGATCCGCCCTGTGCTCGAGCAGTTCGGTTTCGCCGGTCGTCTCGCGTCCATTCCTGTGGGACGATGCTCCGCCGGACAGCAGCGCCGCGCTTCACTTGCGGTGCTCGTAGCGCGCGGTGCGCGGCTGTGGCTGCTCGACGAGCCTCATGCTGGACTCGATCAGGACGGCCGTGATCTTCTCGACGAGCTTCTCACCGGTGCCCGGGCCGCTGGTCGCACCGTCGTGTTCGCCTCGCACGAGCTCGAGCGTGCGGAGGCCATCGCTGACCGGGTCGTTCACCTGGCGGGCGGCCGAGTCGTCGAGCCGCCCGAGCCGACCGGGGCGTCCGATTCGCCCGCTCCGTCGGCGCAAGCGGCGCGGCAAACCATCTCCGGGCCAGCCGTGCCAGTCACAGAGGATCCCGCTCATGTTGCGTGACGCCGTGCTCGTCGCCGGAAAGGATCTCCGCATCGAGATCCGTTCCCGGGTTGGCCTCAATCAGATCGGTCCGTTCGCGATCGCGGTCCTGCTCCTCTTCGGCCTGGCGCTGGGCCCCGACCGCCGGGTCCTGGCGCCGGCATCTGCAGGGCTCTTCTGGGTCGCGGTCCTGCTGTCGACGCTCCTGGCCGTGCAGCGCAGCTATGCCATCGAGTCGGCCGACGCCGCTCGGGACGGCCTCAGGTTGTCGGGCCTCGACCCCGCCGGGATCTTCCTCGGGAAGGCCAGTGCCGTCGCCGCCCAGCTGCTCGTGCTCGAGGCCGGGCTCACCGTCGGTGTCACGTTGCTCTACGGGGCACACCTGTCCGGCGCTCTGGTCCTGGTCGCTGCTTGTGCCGCCGGCACCCTCGGGCTTGCGGCGGTCGGCACGCTCTACGGGGTCGTGGCATCCGGGCTCAGGACCCGAGAGACGTTGCTTCCCCTGCTCTTCCTCCCCGTGGTCGCTCCAGTCCTCCTTGCCGCAACCAAGGCATGGGACGCAGCCCTTGCAGGAACGCCAAGCCACGCAGGTGGCTGGCTGGACGTGCTCGTGGTCTTCGCTGTGCTCTACATCGCCATCGGCACCGTCGCGTTCGGGCCACTCTTGGAGGACGGATGAGCACGCCGGCACGCGTCCTGCCGCAGGACCGTCCTGCGGCGCTCCGCGTGCTGGGCGCCACCGCGCTCGTGGGCGTGGTGGCGACGGTGTGGTTGGGTCTCTTCGTCACCCCACCAGACCAGTTCATGGGGAACCTCGTGCGCCTGCTCTACATACATCCGCCGATGGCGTGGGTAGCGTTCCTCGCCTACGGCGTGGCCACCCTCGCAAGCCTTCTCTACCTGTGGCCCAGGACGAGAGCGGAGCACTTCGACCGCCTCGCAGGTGCCTCGGCAGAGGTTGGCGTCGTCTTCACCGGCCTCACGCTCGTCTCGGGGTCGATCTGGGGGCGGCCTACCTGGGGCGCGTGGTGGGTCTGGGACCCGCTGCTCACCACGACGGCACTGCTGTTCGTGCTCTATCTCGGCTACCTCGCCCTGCGTCGCGTGCCCGGCGAGTTCCATGTCCGGGCTCGCCGGTCGGCGATGGCAGCCCTGATCGCGTTCGTCGACGTGCCGATCGTCTACTTCTCGGTCGAGTGGTGGCGCAGCTTGCACCAGGCACCCACCGTGCTCAACCCGACCACGCACAAGACCTATGTGCACGGCTCCATGTTCTGGACATTGCTGCTCGGTTTCGTGTCGTTCACGCTCGTCTACATCTGGCTCATGGCCCACCGCTACCGTCTCGCGAGATTGCAGGACCTGGAGGACGTCGAGGGGCTCGAGGTCGCCCTCGAGGAGCGCCGGGCGGAGGGGGATGCCGGATGAACGGTTATGTGGAGGCGGGCTACGTCGTGGTTCTCGGCACGCTTGGGACCTACGGGGTCGCCCTCGCGGCTCGCGAGCGCGTCGCTCGCCGGCGGCTCGGCACGGCGTCGAGCGCTGCTCCGACCGGCACCTCCGCCAAGGCTGACTTCCCGGCACAGGCCGGTGAAGCCTCAGCGGTGGAGCACCGTGCCGTCGAGGAGACTGAGCCGGGATCAGGTCCATGACCGGCGTCGGAACCAGAACCGGCGACACCTTCTCGCCCCACGACCCTCTCGATGACGAGCCGGGCTCCGGCGAAGCGGGAACCGCTCCGTCCGCGCCCGGGCGCCGGTCGATCACCCTCAGCCCCGAGCAACGGCGTCAGAGACGGCGGCTGGAAGTGGTCGGGGTGGTCATTGTCGTGGCGATCGGCTTCCTTGTCTTCAAAGGGCTCACCTCGGCGATCGTGTTCTTCAAGACCGCCAACGAAGCCGTCGCCCAGCGGGCGACCCTGGGTAACAGCACCTTCCAGCTCGAGGGCATGGTCATGCCGGGGACCGTCCGCACCATTCGGGACAGCGCGGGAACAACGGTGGCCTTCGTCGTCGAATCGAGCGGCGTCAAGGTCGCCGTGACCAACACCGGATCGGCTCCGCAGCTCTTCCAGCCGGGGATTCCTGTCATCGTGGTCGGTCATTTCGTCGGCACGACGGACCGGTTCGCTTCGGACCAGATTCTCGTCAAGCACTCCAACAGCTACATCGCCGCGCACCCGAATCGGGTGAGAGCGCAGAACGGGACGACGAGATGAACGCGGCCCTGGGGTTGGTCGGGGTCGCCCTCGGCCTGCTCGCGGCGGTGTCGGGAGTCGTCACGATCGGCGTTGGCTTGGCGACCGGGCGGGCGTCGTTGTACCGGCGTGCCAGCACGTTCGCTCTCTGGGTGTTCGCCGGCGCCGTCCTGTCGACTGTCGCAATGGAGCGGGCGCTCCTGGTCCACGACTTCTCGATAGCTTTCGTAGCGGCGAACAACAGCCGCGAGACGCCGATCCTGTACTCGATCACGGGAATGTGGTCGGCTCTCCAAGGCTCGATCCTGCTCTGGGCGCTCATCCTCGCCGGATACCTGGCCGCCATGACCCACGTCTTTCGCAAGCGCGCATCCGATCCGCTCGTGGCATGGTCGAGCCTGATCGGGCTGTGTGTCGCCGTCTTCTTCTTCGCCCTCATGGCCGGTCCGGCGAACCCCTTCGCGCACGTCATCGGCCAGGTCCCGGCCGACGGTTCCGGGCCCAACCCGCTCTTGCAGGACAACCCGCTCATCGCCTTCCACCCGGTCTTCTTGTACCTGGGCTTTGTGGGCTTCACGGTGCCGTTCTCCTTCGCCATCGCCACGCTCGTGACAGGGCGCCTCAACGAGGGGTGGCTCCTCGAGACCCGCCGCTGGACGTTGTTCGCATGGGCCTTTCTCACGATCGGAGTCGTGCTCGGGGCCTGGTGGTCCTACCAGGTCCTGGGCTGGGGCGGCTTCTGGGGTTGGGACCCGGTCGAGAACGCAGCGCTGCTTCCTTGGCTCTGCGGCACCGCGTACCTCCACTCGGTGATGGTCCAAGAGCGGCGCGGCCTCCTGCGAGTCTGGAATCTGTCGCTTCTGATCGCGGCGTTCTCGCTCACCATCCTCGGGACGTTCCTTACGCGCTCCGGTGTGCTCGTGTCGGTGCATTCCTTCTCGAACTCGACGGTGGGCCCGGTGCTGCTGGGGTTTTTCGGCCTCGTCGTCGTCGTCGGTGTCGGGCTGATCGCCTGGCGGGGTGACCGCTTGCGTTCGCCGGGGACGATCGACGCGGCGGTCTCGCGAGAAGGCGCGTTCCTCGTCAACAACCTCCTGTTCGCCGGGTTCGCGCTCGTCGTGCTCCTCGGAACTGTCTTTCCCCTCTTTGTCGAGGCGTTGAATGGCCAGCAGGTCACCGTCGGAAGGCCCTATTTCGACACAATGACCCTTCCAATCGGCTTTGCGCTGCTGTTCTTCATGGCCGTGGCACCGGCGCTGCCGTGGCGCAAGGCGGGCGAGGGTGTGCTTCGCCGTCGGCTCGCGATCCCGGCATGGGTCGGTGCCGGGGTCATCGTGGTCTGCGTCCTGGCGGGCGTGCGCGGGTTCACGCCACTGTTGGCTTTCGGTCTCGGCGGATTCGCGGCGGCGAGCGCATTGCGTCAGTTGGTGCTTGCTGGTCTCGCGTCGCACAGCGTGCATGCGGGAGCGTGGCGGGCGCTGTTCGGCCGGGCCAACGGCGGGATGATCGTGCATCTCGGCGTCGTCGTCGTGGCCGTGGCCCTCGCGGCCGCGAGCTCGTATGGGCAGCGGACCCAACTCGAGCTGAAGCCGGGCCAGTCTGTTCGCTACGACGGTCACGTCTTCACCTACGTGGGCTCGAAACGTTTCAGCCTTCCGAACAAGAGCGGTGAGATCGCGACGGTTGTCGTGGACGGAGCCCCGTTCTATCCGGCCATCAGCGTGTTTGCGGCAAGCGAAGGGATCGGCACCCCGGCAGTGGATTCGTCGCTGCGCGAGGACACCTACCTCACGGTCGCGAACATCGATGTCTCGCCCCAAGGCCCGGCCACCATCGACGTGGTCATCCAGCCCATGGTGCTGTGGCTCTGGGTTGGCGGGGCCCTGACGGCATTTGGAGCTGTGCTGGCTGCCATACCGAGCCGTCGTCGCCGGCGCGGGCCCGAGGAGAGACCCGGAGCGCCAGGTTCGGGTGAGCTGACCGAGCCGGGCACAGGGCCCGCGCCTGTCGGCGCCGGAGCAGGTTCGTGAGCACTCGACGCCGTCAGATGAGGTTCGTGCGGTGGGCCGCGTGTGGTGCCGGGCTGGGCGCGCTCGTGCTGGTCGCCGTCTTGGCGACCCGACCGCCCGCGACACAGACGACCTCGAGCTTTCTGATCGGCAAGCCGGCTCCGCCGGTCGCGGGTCGCAATCTTGCCGGCGGCGTCTCGTCGCTGTCCTCGATGCGAGGCCGCTGGGTGCTCCTCAATTTCTTCGCAAGCTGGTGCCCCCCGTGCCGGGCCGAGTCACCCGACCTCGTCAAGTTCGCGTACAGCCGTCCCGCCGACCAGCGTGTCGCAGTGCTTGGTGTCGTGTACGGCGACACGGCCTCGAACGCGGCCGCGTTCGAACGGCAGGTCGGAGCCACGTGGCCATCGGTCGTCGACCCGAACGAGCAGATCGCGATCAGCTACGGAGTCGACGATCCACCACAGTCGTTTCTCGTAGCGCCTGACGGCCGGGTCGCGGACAGGATCCTCGGGGGAGTGACGGTTGGGGCGCTGGACCGTCTTGTCGAGCACGCTCTGGCGGCGCACGCGTGAGTGCCGACATCGGCCCAGGAACCGGGCGCGAGGGCGAGCGCGTCAGACGCCCGGCATCGTCGGTCCTCGCGTCCAGGCCGGCGTGGGTGATAGTGGCCGTTGTCGCGGTGGTCGCCCTGAGCATCGGAAGTGTGCATCCGACCCAGCCGAGCTCGTCGGTGAGGATCGCCCACCTCGACAGCGTCATCAAGTGTCCGAGCTGTGTCGATCTCTCCATCGCGCAGTCGGACGCGCCCATCGCGGTCGGGCTGCGGGCCGAGGTCGCCGCCTGGGTCCATGAAGGCCTGAGCGACACGCGGATCGAGCAACTCGTCGTGGCCCGTTTCGGCGCTCAGGCTCTGCTCGTCCCATCGGGATCGGGTGTGGACGTCCTGCTGTGGGCGGTGCCGGCCTCAGTCGTCGGTGGAGCCGCCGTTCTTCTTGCTGTCTACCTGTGGCGGCGCCGTCGTCTCGAGGCTTGCCAGTGAGGCGCGCACGATCGATCACACGGCGGGGCGCCGGGCCCGGAACGCAGCGGTCGAGCCCCTATGCGCTGGCGAACGAGCAGGAGTTCCTCCGGCAATCGATCGAGGATCTCGAGGAACAGCTCGTGTCCGGCGAGGTCGATAAGGAGGACTTCGCAGTCCTTCATTCTCGTTATGGAAGCCGGCTTACCGAGGTCGAAGCGGCGATCGCCGACCTGGCGAGTGCCGGGCAAGCTGGAAACTCTGAGGATCCGGAAGTCTCCGTGGGAGGGCTTGATGGCGTCCCGTCCGCACCGTCCGCTCCGTCCGGGAGCCGGCTACGCCGCCGGCTGGCAAGCCCGCGAGCGCGGCTGGTGATCGGGATCGCCGCGGCGGGCTGTTTCGTCGTGGCGGCGACACTGTTGGCGGCGTCGCTCGCGGGTGTCCGCCTGCCAGGCGAGTCGGCAACCGGGTCGGCGTCGCTTTCGTCGGCCCAGCAGGAACAGGAGACATTGGACCAGGCCGCGATCCTTGGCAGTGAGGGACGGGCGTCGGAAGCAGTCCGACTCTACGACCAGGTCCTGCAGGCGGACCCGAATCAACCGGACGCCCTTACCTACGGTGGCTGGCTGGTTCGCCTCGCGGGGCTGTCGTCGAAGAACCAGCTCGTGCTCGCGCGTGGTGACGCCTCGGTCGCGCGGGCTGTCAGCGTCGCGCCCGGCTATCCGGATGGTCACGCGCTCTTCGGTGTGATCCTTTACGAGGATCTCGGCAGACCTGCGGCCGCCGCGGTTCAGTTCCGCGACGCGCTGGCTGCGGGAGCCTCGAAGAGCCTGGTCGTGTCGGTTGCCGCGGTCGCGACTAAGGCCTTCGCGGCCGCCAAAGAGCCGTTGCCGCCTCGCTATCGAGCAGCCATGAGGAGCGGCGCCGCGCCATGAGGACCGCCGCCGCAGCCTCAGGAGCCGCAGCGGGCTGACGAGCGTTGTCAGTTGCCGGTGGCTCCGAGCGCGCGCAGGCGTTTCACCACCGGCGGGAAGGCCGAGGCAAATGCCTCGACATCCGCCCCGGTCGTCGACCAGCCGACCGAGAGTCGAAGCGAGCGGTCAGGGTCGTCGCCCATCGCTGCGAGGACCGGGGACGGCTCGGCGGACTCCGACGAGCACGCGGAGCCCGAGTGTGCGGCCACGCCGGATTGATCGAGCCCGAGCAGCACGGCCTCGGCTTGCACGCCACCGACGGCCACGTTCACGATGTGCGGCGCGCGCCGGTCGGTGTCGCCGAGTTCCAGGACGTCGTCGACGGACGTGGCCGCGTCGACGAGCGCACTTGTCAGCTGCCGGGCGGCAGCTTCCTCCTGCTCTAGCCGCCCCGGCTCGCTGAGCGCAGCTGCAGCTGCGCCGAAACCGACCATGCCGATGACGTTCTCGAGGCCGCCGCGCCGTGCCCGTTCTTGCGCGCCCCCGATGATGAACGGCTCCACACGCAGGCCCCGGCGGACGACGAGCGCTCCGATGCCAGGCGGGCCCCCAAACTTGTGGGCGCTGACCGAGACGAAGTCGGCGCCGAGCGCATCGAGCTCCATAGGAACGTGACCAGCCGCTGCGGCAGCGTCGACGTGCACAGGCACGCCCGCAGACCGACAGGACGCCACGACCTCGGCCACCGGTTGCAGGGTCCCGACCTCGTGGTTGCACCATTGGCAATTCACCAGCGCCGGCCGATCACCGCGATCGGCGGTGAGCAGTGCTCGGAGATGGTCGAGATCGATGCGACCGGTGAGGTCCACCTCGAGGAGGAGGACGGCTCCGGAGCGCCGGGCAGCCTCGCGCACGCAGGAGTGCTCGACGTCCGCGCAGATCATCGGTGCACCGTTGCGAGCCCGGCCGGCCGCGAAGATCGCGGCGTTGGCGGCCTCTGTGCCGCCACTGGTGAACACGACACGGTTCGCCGCAGTCCCGAGCAGCAGCGCCACGGCTTCTCGCGCGATCTCGATGGTGTCGCGCACCGCACGACCCTCGGCGTGAACGCGACCGGGATCGCCGGCCCATCGACCACTGAGCCAAGTCGACATCGCCTGGGACGCCTCGGGCCGCAGGACCGAGGTCGACGCATGGTCGAGATAGTGGCGATCGCTCAACGGTGCATGCACCCGCAACGCTCTAGAGCCAGGGGTCAGCCCGCAACGGTGGCACAGACCTCGTCGCCGCGCGCCCGGGACGAGAGCTGAACCGGCACGCCGTCTCGGCACAGGCCGTTCAGCAGGCCTTCGACGAGGCCCCGGTCGGCCGCGCACAGCACCGGATGATCGATTGCCGCGTCTCCGAAGGGGCAATGGTCACGGACGATGGAGTTGGGCGATCCGGCGACTCCCCCATGTGCGGCGAATCCCTGTGCGGTCAACGCGTGGGCCACCGATTGCATGGCCGAGCGCAGTGATCTCGGTGCGTCGCCTGGCGCCATTTGCGAGGCGAGCGAGCGGCCGTACTCCGCGCCCACTTCGTGGGCGATCTGCTCGGCCTGGACGGGGTCGACGATGGTCAGCAGGCGGCCCAGCAGCGCGAGGAGAAGATCGTCCCGGAGCGCCGGCACCGCGGCTGTCGTGTTGCCGGCACCCGACAGGTAGCGCTTTGAAGGGCGTCCGACCCCGGCGTTGCCGCGGTCGACGTAGACGTCGAGGTATCCGCCCGCGGCCAACTTGTCAAGGTGATGACGGGCGACGTTTGGATGAAGCGCGAAGTGCTCGGCCACCTCGGTCGCGGTCACACCTTGGCGCTCTCGCGCGAACAGGTAGATCTGCCGCCGGGTGCTGTCACCGAACGCAGAGGTGATCGCGGCCACCGTCGCCGAGAAGCCCTCGTCGGTGACCACCGGTCCTTGTGACTGGCGGGTGCCTTCACTCACACCGTTAGCGTACCGGTGGCCGCCGCGATGTTGAGCAGGAGGCCAGGATCGACGAAGGACGTGAATGACCGGACTCCCGCCAGGCTGATGACCCATCCCGTCGAGCCCCTCGAGGCGGCCGTCCGTGCTGTAGTCGATCCTGGCCTGTTTCACAGCATCGGCGAGCTCGGGTTGCTTCGCTCGGTTCAGGTCCACCGGGACCGTACCGACGTTGTCCTTGCCGTGCCTGCCGCCGGGCACCCAGCACCGCGGGACCTTGCCGACGAGGTCGCGGAAGCGGTTGCCACCGCTGGGGGCGCCCCCTCGGCGGTCGAGTTCGTCAACATGACCGAGGCCGAGGAGGCTGACCTGCGTGCGAGGCTTCACGATCTCGGCCGGACATCGGCGCGTCAGGCGGGCAACCAGGCCGCCGGGCTCCACGGTCACGACAGCGCCGGTCCTCGTGCCGGTCCTGGTGGCGGTGGGAACGGTCACGGTGCTGAAGGGCCCACGCCCCACACGAACCCTTTTGCCGACAAGGCGTCGCGCACCCGCGTCATCGCTGTCTCTTCGGGCAAGGGTGGAGTGGGCAAGTCGACCGTGACGGTCAATCTCGCGGTCGCCCTGGCGCGCCAGGGCGCTTCGGTGGCGATCCTTGATGCAGACGTCTACGGCTTCTCTGTTCCTTCCATGTTGGGAATCGATCGTCCCCCGGTCCTGCTCGGCGATCTTCTCGTCCCACCGGTGGCCCACGGCGTCCGGTGCATCTCGATGGGTTTCTTCGTGGACGACGACCAGGCGGTCATGTGGCGCGGACCGATGTTGCACAAGGCCTTGGAACAGTTCCTCGTGGATGTGCACTGGGGCAAGCCGGACTTCCTGATGCTCGATCTTCCACCCGGCACCGGCGACGTCGCGATGTCGATCGCTCAGTTCGTGCCCCGCGCCGAGGTGCTGGTAGTGACGACACCGCAGGTTGCGGCCGAGCGTGTGGCCCAGCGTGCCGCCGTGCTCGCCCGCCAGCTCCGCTTGCCGGTCAGGGGAGTGGTGGAGAACCAGTCGTGGTTCACCGGCGACGACGGCAAGCGGTATGAGCTGTTCGGTCACGGTGGCGGCGAGACGCTGGCCAAGTCTCTGGGCGTGGCGCTGCTGGGGCAGATCCCCTTCCTGACTACGTTGCGCCAGGCAGGTGACTCCGGCGTGCCAGTCGCGGTCTCCGACCCGGAGGGGGAGGCGGGTCGGGCTTTCGCGTCGCTTGCCGAGCGCGTGGTGGCACTGGGCCCTGGGCGGGTGTACCGATCCGAGCTTTCGATCGGCTGAGATCGGCTTCCGCTGAACCGGGCGTGTGACACCCGACAGTTAGCTTCGGAGTTGTGGAAGCTGCATCCTTGTCAGCGATGAGCGAGCAGTCGCGGCGGTGGGCATCGACCATGAGCGGTAACCCCGGCGACGACGCGGGCACTCGGACCGCGCATCATCCGGCCGTTTCTGCTGTGGGCTCGTTCGGCGTGCTCGACCGGGAGGCGCGAGAGGCCGAGGAGGAGCGTTTGCTGGGGCCTGGCGCGACCCGGTCACTCGGGGCCGGCGGCCGTGCCGTCGAGGAGGTCGCTGATCCGTGGCGGACCTGTTTCGAGCGCGATCGGGACCGGATCCTGCACTCGACGGCATTCCGGCGCCTGGCTGGGAAGACCCAGGTCTTCATCTTCCCGGCCGACCACCAGCGGACGCGGCTCACCCATGCCCTGGAGGTCGCGCAGGTTGCAACCGCGATCTCCCGCGCGTGCCGGTTGAACGTCGTACTGACCGAGGCGATCGCCCTCGGTCACGACTGCGGCCACGGCCCTGGCGGCCACGCCAGCGAGGAGGCGCTTTCGCCGTTCTTGTCGGAGGGATTCGACCACGCGGTCTGGGGCGCTGACGTCACCGCCGCTTCGCTCAACTTGTGTGAGGAGACCTTGGACGGGATCCGCAACCACTCCTGGTCGCGCCCGTCGCCTGCCACGCCTGAGGGCGAGGTCGTCGCGCTCGCGGACCGGATCGCCTACTGCGCGCATGACCTCGAGGACGCAGTTCACGCGGAGATCGTGACCGGCGACGAGCTGCCGCTCCTCGTCGCCGAGCGGTGCGGCACTTCAAGGGCCCGTCAGCTGGACGTGTTTGTGACCGACGTTGTCACGACGACGCTGTCCTCGGGCACGGTCGCGATCAGCGAAGCGATGGGCGAGGCGCTCGAGGAGCTGCGCCGGTTCAACTACGAGCGCATCTACCTCCGCCAAGACTCGATCGAACAGTCGGCGGCGGTCGTCGACCTGCTGCGTGCCCTCGTCGTTCACTACGTCAGTCACCCAATGGCGCTCCCCGTGGGAGCCGAGCTCGTGCCTGACGATCCGGACACGGTTCGAGCCGCAGTCGGATACGTGAGCGGGATGACCGACCGTTTTGCGTGCACCAAGGCCGCCGAGCTCTTGGGCTGGTCGCTGCCGCCCTGGTGGGAGCCACGAATACCTTAGAAACGCCGGGATGTCTAGCTCTCGCTCATTCAAGCGATGTCCAGCGATACCCATGCCCGCTTGCCGGCGTCACTGACACGGTCACTGACACGCGCAGGCTGGCGCGGAGTCCTGGACAGGCGGGAGGGGGTTGCGCCGGAGGTTGCGAGCGCGCTGCGGGCGACGTTCCTGTCGCACAGAGGTTCACACTGCGACCACAAGGTGAACCGTGCCGGCCGGTCAGTCCCCTACGATGACTCGCGGAAGCGGAAGGAGCACTCGTGGACGTTCGTATCGGGATCATCCATACAGTGAGAGAGCTCGACATCGATCTACCGGAGGGGACCAGGCATGACGAGATCGTCGCCGATGTCGACAAGGCTCTCGCTCAACCCGATGGCGTGCTCTGGCTGACCGACAAGCGAGGTCGTCGCGTGGCAGTGCCCTCGGCCAAGGTCGCCTACATCGAGATCGGCGGCGGGAACGAGGAGCGGCGCGTCGGCTTCGGAACCTCCTGACGCCCGAGCTCGGTGCCTGAGCTCCTCGCTCACCAGCTGCTCTTCGTCACCGGCAAGGGCGGTGTCGGCAAGACCACAGTTGCCGCCGCGATCGCTTTGCTTGCGAGCGAGCAGGGTCGCCGCACCCTTATCTGCGAGGCCGAACCGAAGGGAGATCTCGCCCGCGCCTACGAGTGCGGTCCGACGCCGTTCAGTGGTCGCCGCGTCAGCGATCACCTCATGGCGATGTCGATGGATACCGAGGCGTCGCTGCGTGAGTATCTTCGGCTGGTCGCGAAGGTACCGATCATCGGCCACGTCGGTCCGGTTGCCCGAGCATTTGATTTTGTGGCGACGGCGGCGCCGGGGATCAGGGAGATCCTGACGGTCGGCAAGCTGTGTTTCGAGATTCGGGCGGGCCATTATGACCTCGTTGTGGTCGATGCCTCTTCGACGGGCAGTGTTGTCGGCCAGCTCGCAGCGCCGACCGGTATCAACGAGTTGATCCGGGTGGGCGTTGTTCGGTCCCAGACCGACTGGATACTCGAGATCCTCGGTGACCCGGTCCGAACCGGGGCGGTGCTGGTCACGACGCCGGAAGAGATGCCCGTGAACGAGGCGGTCGACTTGGCTGGTCGGCTGGCTAGCGAAACGCCGGTTCATCTCGCCTGCGTGGTGGCCAATCGGGTCCTGCCGGAGCTCTTTGGCCGCTCCGAGGAGCAGGTCTTCAACGAGATCACCCGCCCCGCCAGGCTCGACCTTCTTGCTCGCGGAATTGGCGCTTCCCGTGAACTCGTCGAGGACGTGCTCGCGGCAGCAAGGCTTGCCGTCACCGTCCGGCGGGACGGCGTCGCCCACCTGGAACGGTTACGCGCCGAGATCGCGCCGGACGTGCCGTTGTTGTACGTGCCGTATCTTTTCGCACGCTCGCACGGGCTTTGTGCCGTTCGCCAGGTTGCCCGTGCCCTGTCGGAGGAGCTGCTGACGTGAGCCGACCTCAGCGTCGGCTCGAGTCACGGCCCGAGACCGGTCCGATCCCCGGTCGAACCGGCTCACTGGCCGGACTGGATCAGACGCGCCACATGGAACAACTCCTTTCGGCTAAGGAAGTCGTGGTCGCTTGCGGACCAGGCGGGGTGGGCAAGACCACGATCTCGGCCTCGCTCGCCGCCACGGCCGCCGCCCGCCTGGGAGGTCGGGTACTCGTGCTCACCGTCGACCCGGCGCGCCGCCTGGCAGATGCACTCGGAGTCGGGGGGCTGGGCAACGTGGCCCGCCGGGTACCTGACGAGGCGTTCGCCGATGCAGGAGCGCGCCCGAAAGGTGAGCTGTACGCGGCCATGCTCGACATGAGCGAGTCGTGGGACGCACTTGTCCGCAGGCATGCGCCCGATCCGCGGACGGCAAACGAGATCCTCGCCAACCCGCTCTATCGCAACATCACGAGGCGGTTCGCCCAGGGCCACGACTACATCGCGATGGAGCGGCTCTACGAGCTTCATGAGGAAGGTGAGTACGACCTCATGGTCGTCGACACGCCGCCGTCGCTGAACGCGCTCGATCTGCTCGATGCGCCAGGGCGCATGGCTGAGTTCTTCTCGTCGAGATTGCTCCGGTGGCTCATCGTGCCTTACCGCTCCCGGTTCGTGAACTTCGCCTCGCGGCCCTTCTACCAGATCGCGGATCGCATCCTGGGCAGCCAGTTCCTGGAGGACCTTGCCGGTTTCTTCATTCTCTTCCAGACCATGAGGGACGGCTTTGTCGCCCGCGCGGAAGCTGTGAACCGCCTGCTCCGGGATGTGCGCACGACGTTCGTGGTCGTGACCACGCTCGAGGCGGTGCCGGCTATGGAGGCCGAGCAGCTCATCGGGAGCCTTCGCGACCGCCGCCTGCATCTCGGCCTGCTCGTTTGCAACAAGGTGTTGCCGGGATCATTTTCGGATCCGCCAGTTGGCCGAACCGCCGAGCTGCTGGGGCAGCGCGCGGACGAGCTGGCGAAGTCCCTGGCGGGTCGTTTACCGGTGGACCGCGCGACCTCAGGACGTCCTACAGCCGAGATGGTCGGCCGGGTGCTCGACGAAGTTGCCCGCAGCTTCGCCAACTTCCGGCTCGTGGCGACGCGCGAGGCGGAGCTCCTGACGGAGCTTTCTGCTACGCACGAGGTGACAGCGACCGTGCCCTACCACCCGGGGCACGTCACAGACCTGCGCGGTCTTCTCGACGTCGGCGCCAAGATCTGGGGCGACGAGAGCACGGTGTCGCCCGAGGCTTCGAGCTCTCGCTCTGGCCGCAGCGCCCGAGCCGGCGGTGGCACCCGCGCGGCCGGTGGCTCTCATGGTGGCGCGGCCGGTGGCTCCCGCGCCGCCGGTCCTCCCGGTGGCCTGGGCGGTGGTTCCCGTGGTGGCTTGGGCGGTGGCTCGGCGGCGGGCACTTCGAGAGGGCCCAGTACCGGCGGGTCGACGGAGGACCAGAAGCATTCTTCGGCCGAGCCGGAATCCGACGTCGGCCGAGCCGGAATCCGACGTCGGCCCTTGAGGTCTTCATGAGCCTCGGTAGGCGCGGCATGATCTCGCGGTCGAGCCGGGGCACCGAGTCCTGCCGAGCGTGCGTGAGCCGAGACACGAGGATGGAGCACATCGATGTCTGAGATCGTGGCTGCCGGGACCGAGCAGGATGTGCTCGAGCCTCGTAACGGGAAGGTCGTCACTTGTAAGTTGTCACCAGTGCACGTTGGTCACGCGCGACGTCATCTCGGGGCCAGGCCCCACGCGGACCAGATCGAGATCCGAGAGGGACCCGCACTGACGGTGTCACGCTCGTGGGCCTCGCCGGTCCGGGTGGCTCGGCCCGACTGAAACCGATGGACTCCTCTCTCGTCCCGCTTCCCGTCAAGATTGTCCCGGCGCCCGACCTGATCCGCCGGTATACCTCGTTTGACGTCACCGAACGCCTCCATCTGGAGAGCCTTATGGCGTCCTGGAGCCTTCTTGCCGACTTGTCGTTCTCCGACCTGTTGTTGTTCGCACCTGTCACACGTGATAGCGGAGAAGGCGACGAGGCGGTACCCGAACCGGCGCTCACGTCGCCTGAGCCCGGGGATCTCGAGCCCAGGGAGCCTGAGCCCGGGGAGCCGGCGCTGGAGGGATCGGCGCTCACCCCGCCTGAGCCCGGGGAGCCTGAGCCCAAGGAATCAGGAATTCCAGGGGTTGACAGGCTCGACGCGTTCGTCGTGCTCGGACAGATCCGGCCCACGACGAGCCAGACGCTCTACGAGGTTGACCTGGTCGGTCAGGTTGAGTCCGCCGAGAGCTTGCCGAACCTGGTCGAGTCTTATCAGTCCGGGGTGATCGTCCGCGCCGAGCAGCCCAGCGAGTTTGTCGACACGCTCGTGCGTGTCACCCACATCCCCGTGCGTCACAGCGGGACGGTCCTGGGAGTGCTCTGTCGCGTCTGGTCGCCACGTACCACCCGGCGCCGGGGCACGCTGGAGCGGGTCTATCTGGACCTGTTCGAGCGGTTGTCAGTCATGGTCACCGATGGGCTGTTCCCTTTCGTCGCCGACGATGCTGCGGTCGAAGAGGCGCCCCGCGTAGGCGACGGTGTGCTCGTCATCGACGCTCATGAGCGCATCACCTACGCATCACCGAACGCGGTCAACGCTTTGCACCGTGCCTCGATCAACTCCTCGATCGTCGGCTCGCGCCTGGCCGTGCTCGGGCTCGAGACGTCGGCTGTCGACGCGGCGTTCTCGGGCAAGCGTCCGGTGATCGAGGAGGTCGAGCGGCCTCCTGACGTCATCTTGATGATCCGGTGCATTCCTCTTATCTCGAGGGGCGCGTTGACGGGAGCGGCAATCCTGCTTCGCGACGTGACGGACTTGCGCCGCAGGGACCGGCTCATTTTGACCAAGGACGCGACCATTCGTGAGGTGCACCACCGTGTCAAGAACAACCTCCAGACGATCTCGTCCCTCCTCCGTCTCCAAGCGCGGCGCCTGGACGAAGCGGAGGCGACAGGCCGGATCGCCCTACTCGAGGCCGAGCGCCGTATCCGTGCGATTGCCCTGGTTCACGACATCCTGGCGCGCGAGGCGACCGAGCAGGTGCCCTTCGAAGAGATCGTTGCAGCGCTCGTCAACATGATTCGCGAGACGAGCACGATCTCGTTCACGGTGACGATCGAGGTCGAGGGAAGCCTCGGCGACCTATCGGCCGATGTGGCAACCCCGCTCGCGGTCGCCATCGCGGAGTTGCTTCAGAACGCCATGGAGCACGCTTTTCCCGAGCCTTGGTATGCCGAGAGCTCGCAATCTTCGGCTCAGGAGTCGGGGTCTCCGGCACCCGGGCCGGCGCCCAGTGGTCGGCAGGCGACACCAGGCACCGACGCACGTGTCGATCTCATGCTTTGCGAGCAACCGGACGCGTTGGGGGTCGTGGTGCGCGACAACGGATGTGGGTTGCCCGAGGGGTTCGACATCGACCAGACGCGCAGTCTCGGCTTGTCGATCGTTCGCGATCTCGTCCGAAGTCAGCTAGGTGGCACGATCAAGATGGAGACGGATGGCGGCACCGTTGTCCGCCTCGATATTCCGGTGAGTCGACGAGCTAACTGAAGCGCTGGCAGGTCAGCAAGCGCGACGGCGCTGAGCGGCCAGCCATGCCTTGCGGAGCTTTCGGCGCTCGTCTTCCGAAGTGGCGCCCCAGACGCCGGACTCCTGATTTGTCGCGAGCGCGAATTCAAGACAAGGCTCTCGAGCCTCGCACGAGAAACAGACGGCTTTGGCCGCGTCGATCTGCTCGATCGCTTGACCGGTTGTCCCGATGGGAAAAAACAGGTCGGGGTCAGTGTCTCGGCATTCAGCAACCTTGCGCCAATCATCACTGTCCCACTCACTCGAGCGGGTCCAGGTCAGAGCCACTCTGCCTCCTCTGCGGCTTGGAGACCGCGGTCAACGTCCATGGCCGCCCAAGCGCGCCCGTGGACAGAATCACAAGACTTGAATCGAGCAATCAACCGATACCGCGACCTGTTGGCCAGCGAAGAGGCGGTCGATTCCCGAACTGCGGTCCTCAATCCTAAGGGAGGGGGCGGGATCGTGCAAGCATGTGATCACGAGCACGATTGCCGATCTGATGGCCAAACGAAGTCGTGGCCATGCCGCAGCCGACCCACGCGCGGTGAGGAACACGCTGTGACCGAGATTTTCGCCCACCGAGGATCCTGCCATCCGGCCAGGGAGAACACCATCGTGGCGTTCGTTGCCGCGCGAGATCTCGGCGCGGACGGGATCGAACTGGACGTGCACCTCTCCGCCGACGGCGACGTGGTCGTCCACCATGACGGCGTGCTGCCCGGCCTTGGCCCGATTGGCCGGCTCTTGTCAGCAGAGCTGCCCGCCTGGCTTCCGTCGCTTGGCGAGGCGCTGGATGCCTGCTGGCCGCTCCAGGTCAACGTCGAGATCAAGCAAGACGAGAGTGAGACGGCATCTGAGAGGCATAGGTCGCTCGCGCGGGAGGTGGTGACACTGCTGGCTGCTCGTAAGGGGGCACCTCGGATCGTGGTCACATCGTTTTCCCTCTCAGCGATCGACGCTGTGAGCGCCTCGGAGCCGGGCCTTGCGACGGCATTGCTTGTCCATCCGGCAGGCAATCCCTTAAGGGCCCTCTTGACAGCGCGTCAACATGGGCATGGTGGCCTGCATCCCTTCTTCCTCTCCGTGGACGCGGACCTGATGAGTGCCGCCAGGGCCTCAGGCACGGCAATCCGGGCGTGGACGGTTGATGACCCGGTTCAGATCGCCGCGCTCGGCGAATTGGGCGTCGACGCAGTCGTCACCAACGACGTGCCGGTGGCCCGTCGGGCGCTCGGGCGGACCCACCTGTCGGGCGCCGCACCGCCGCTCGACGCTGGGTGACCGGCCCGGGCCCTCCGGTTGGCCACGGGCGGACTAGTCGTAGAGAATCGCTGCATGAACGTCGCAGTCTGTGTGAAACAAATCCCCGACACAGCTGACCCTCCCGCGCTCGATCCGCGGGATCACACTCTCGTCCGCGAGGGGAAGCTGATCATGGACGACTCGGACAGCTATGGCGTGGAGATGGGCCTTCAACTCGTCGAAGCCGGTGGGGGTGGCGAGGTCTCGCTCGTGTCGATGGCCCCGAACGGCGAGACGACTGGGCTGCGCAATGCTCTGGCGATTGGAGCAGCGAGGGCCATCTTGGTGTCCGACCCAGTGCTCTCCGGATCGGACGCACTCGGGACCGCGAAGGTCCTTGCCGCGGCCATGCGCCGGCTGGAACCGGACTTGGTGCTCGCAGGCACTGAGTCCACGGACGGCTACACCGGCACGACGCCTGTCCAGGTCGCGGAGTTGCTGGGCTGGCCGTCAGTCAGCTTCGCGAAGCACATCGAGATCTCCGATGGCCTTCTGCGGGTCCAACGTCAAACCGAAGCCGGCTACGACGAGGTCACGTGCCCGCTTCCGGCCGTCGTGACGGTCACGGCTGGCGTTGTCGAGCCGCGATACCCCTCGTTCAAAGGGATCATGGCTGCGAAGTCCAAACCCGTCGAGGAAGTGACGGTGGCAGAGCTCGGGCTGGACCCGTCAGAAGTCGGCTCTGCCGGCGCCCGCCAGCAGGTGATCTCGGTCGAAGCTGTCGAAGCACGGAAGGCCGGCGAAATCGTCGTCGACCAAGGTGACGCCCATGAACGCGTGATCAGCTTCCTCCAGCAGCTCAAGATCCTGTAGGGGGATGACGTAGGTGGACAAGATCTGGGTTCTCGCCGAGCAGCACGACGGAGTGCCGGTCGGCGTCGTGCTCGAGTTGCTGACGGCCGCCCGCGGCTTCGGCAATGTCATCGAGGTCGTCACCTGGGGTCCGAGCTCTGTGAGCGCGGTCACCGCTCTCGGTCAGTACGGAGCGGCGAAGGTGTACGACGTCGGCGACATCGGCGAGTCGCTGCCCGGGCCCAAGGTCGCAGCCGCCATGGCAGCCCGGATCTCAGGCGGAGACGGCCCTGACGCGATCCTGATCGGCGCGACCCACGACGGCCGTGACATCGCGGCGCGGCTGTCCGTGCGTCTCGATCTGCCGGTGCTCACCAACGTCGTGGGCTTCGACGCCTCGGAAGGGGGGCTGACCACCGAGCACACGATCTTTGGCGGCTCGATGGTGCTGCGAGCCGTGTTCACCGGCGGCGCCCCAGGCATCTTCGTGATCCGGACGAAATCGTTCGCGGCCGAGCCGGTCGAAGCAGCTGAGCCGCCGTCACCTGAGGTCGTCGCGATCGACGTTCCCGAGACGGGAGCGAGTGATGCGGCAAGAGTCGTCGCCCGCCACGAGGAGGAGCGCAGCGGCCCGAAGCTTGACGAAGCCGCCGTAGTCGTGTCCGGGGGCCGCGGCCTCGGCTCACCCGACAACTACGCCCTCATCACCGAGCTTGCGCAGTTGTTGAACGGCGCTCCGGGCGCATCACGCGCCATCGTCGACGCGGGCTGGGTGCCATACGCCTTCCAGGTGGGTCAGACCGGCAAGACGGTGAAGCCGATGGTGTACATCGCCTGCGGGATCTCCGGAGCGACCCAACACATGGTGGGCATGAAGGCCGCGAAGAACATCATCGCGATCAACAAGGACCAAGAAGCTCCCATCTTCGCCATCGCAGACCTCGGTGTCGTCGGTGACGTCACCAAGGTGATCCCCAGGCTTATAGAGGCGATCAAGGTTCGTCGCTAGCCCCTGTCAACGCCGATTTGCATCCCGGCGCCCTCACCTGTGTGCTGCTGTGCGCGCCCGGCCGACCTAGATGCTCACAGATGTCAGAAACAGGCCGCCCCGCTCCGCCCGTCTCCAGGTCAGTTCCGCCCGGTTCCGCCCCGCCCCGGCCAATGGTGCCCAACCCGGTTCCGCCCCGCCCAGTGCGACGTCGGGCGCGAAAGCCACCCGGTCATCAGGACTCAAAAGGGGGGCTGACGCCCTCCACCCATTGAGGTCAAAGGATATGTATCGTCAGGCGGCCGAGGGTATACGCGTCCCGCGTTGCCAGAGCGCGCATGAAGGACTCACCGGTTGCTCTTCCCGACTACTGACTTCGCAATCTTCTTCGGGATCGTCTTCCTTGGCAACTGGCTGCTCGCGCCCTTCCCCAAGCGCTGGCGCGTCTTCATCCTCGTCGCGAGCTACGTGTTCTACGGATGGTGGGACTGGCGCTTCGTGTTCCTCTTGGCGGCCTCCACGATCTGCACGATCGCCGGGGGTCGCCTGGTCCACCGGGCCCGTAGCGCATCGGCCCGGAAAGCCTGGCTGATCGTGACCGTCGCCGCCGAGCTGGGATTGCTCGGTTGGTTCAAGTACTCAGGGTGGTTCAGCGTCAACGTCGACAACGTGCTCCACCATCTCGGGATGGGGAACCCCGTCCCGTTGATCCAAGTCACGCTTCCGGTCGGGATCTCGTTCTTCACATTCATGGGGCTGTCGTACGTGATCGACATCTACCGGGGGAGCCTCGAGCCCTCACCTTGGTTGGACGTGGCGGTTTTCGTTGCGTTCTTCCCACACCTCGTCGCAGGGCCGATCGTGCGCGGCTCAGGGCTGCTCCCCCAGATCCGCAGGGCGCACCGACGCGACCCGCGTCGGATTGCCCTGCCGAAGGCCGCGTACCTCATATTTGGTGGCCTGTTCAAGAAGGTGGTGCTCTCCAGTTACGTCTCGTCCCAGATCGTGGACCCAGTATTCGCGAACCCTCACACGCACTCTTCGCTCGAGGTCCTGTTGGCGATCTACGGATACGCGGTGCAGATCTACTGCGACTTCAGCGGTTACACCGACATCGCCATCGGCTGCGCCCTCCTGCTCGGCTTCCGCTTCCCGGAGAACTTCAACGCCCCCTACACCGCCCGGTCTTTGCAGGACTTCTGGCGACGGTGGCACATCACCTTGTCATCGTGGCTGCGCGACTACCTGTACATCCCCCTCGGTGGCAGCCACGGATCGCGGCGCGCGATGTATCGCAACATCATGATCACGATGGTTCTCGGCGGATTGTGGCACGGCGCGGCCTGGACCTTCGTCGCCTGGGGTGCCCTCCACGGCATAGGACAGTGCTCGGGCCACTACCGTCGTGCCAAACGGGTCGAAAGGGGGCTCTCGCCTCAACGAGACGGGCGTGGATGGGTCGCTTGGGAACGGTTTGCGACGTTCCAGCTTGTGTGCGTGGGATGGGTCTTCTTCCGCGCCACCTCGTTCGCGAACGCGTTCGCGATGTTCGGCCGGCTGTTCACCGGCTGGACCCAGCCATCCCCGCTCGTGAATTTCGCAGTGTTGCTCGTGATCGCGGTCGGCATTGGGTCCCAATACGTGCCGCAGGCTTTCCCCCTGCGCGCGCAAGAGGTGTTCTCACGCCTTAGCGTGTTCGCTCAGGGAGCGGTGCTGGCTGCCGTGCTCCTGGTAATCACGACCCTCGGCCCGCCGGGTGTCGCGCCGTTCATCTACTTCCGCTTTTGAGGCTGAGAGGATGTTGTCGAAGGTGGCACGAGCTTCTTGACGATCTTCGGAAAGGCGTCCGGACAGGCCGGCAGTGAGCCCGGCCGCAAACGCGACCGGCGGCGGGCCGACGGCAGGTCGCGCTCGAGCGCGACCAGGTCGAAGATCGCCTCGAAGAGACGATCGGGCACCTCGGCACGGGCTCGCTCGGCCCAGCCGACCTCACGCACGACCTCTGCCCGAACCCGCAGCCCGAGAGAGCAAGCTCGCGGAGAGGCCGAGGGCGCGCCGACTGACCAAAGGCGAAGGGCGTCGGCGGGCCGCATACTCGGCGTCGGACTGCTCTGTTTCCTGCTCTGGCTCTTGTTCGACGCGAACCAGCTGTACCACTCTGCAGAGGCGGGCCAGATCGGCGTCCGCCGCACCTTCGCCGTATCTATCCTCCGACCGATTGCCGCGATCTCGAACGCGTTGCGGATCTCCGGACCGGTGAATGCCGCCGACGCGGCATTGGGGAGATGCGGGATCGGAGGGGTCCCGGTGTGCACCAGCGGTCCCACCCTTCCGCTTGTGACCGTGCCTCCGCAGCGACCGCAGGGTTACCTCGGCCTCGGTGCCGCGCCGCATCTCGGGTCCGGACTTCGTTACATCCCGCCGCCGTCGCCACCCCCTCCACCCGGGCCTCCACAACTCGTGTCCCCGACGGCTTCCCACCCGCTGACGCTGCTCTCCATCGGTGACTCCATCGGTGAGGACCTCGGCTTCGGTCTCGGAGACGTGTTCTCGACCGATCCGGCCGTGCGCGTCATTCAAAAAGGTCTCGAGGACACGGGCTTGGCGCGGAGCGACTATTACAACTGGCCGGCGACTCTCGAAGCTGACCTGAGGCAGTACCACCCGGGGATCGTGGTCGTCATGATGGGTGCAAATGACATGCAGTCGTTTTCGATCGGGAACGGTCGCTACCTGCCGTTCTCCATGACTGCGAGGGCATGGTGGCAGGCCTACTCGGCCCGAGTCGCGCTCGTCATGGAAGAGGCAACTTCCGCAGGCGCCCATGTCATGTGGGTCGGGTTGCCACCGATGGGGTCCGGCTCAACGGTCCCGCGCGGCTTTCCGCAGCAGCTGAACAAGATCTTCCTCTCCCAGGCACGTTCCCACCCGGGTGTGGCGTACTTCCCGGCGGCGAAGGTTCTTTCTTCCAAGACCGGCGGCTTCACCGAGTACCTCTCGGTCAACGGATCGTGGGAACAGATCCGCTCCTCCGACGGGGTGCATCTGCTTCCCCCTGGTTACGACCTGCTCGCTCAGGCGCTCGTCCAGCCCATGCAGCTCGCCTGGCACGTAGACCTGCATGTCGGGTAGTGGGGTTCCAAAGCCCCGGCGCACGCCTACAGCTGCAGGTCATCAGGTCAGTGCCGCTCACGTGCTTCGGGGTCCTCGGCGCGCCTGTGGGACTTCTCAGTTCGAGGCCGAGCGCTCCAGTAGCTCGACGAGCGGGCCTTGCAAGCCCGGAGCTGCGGCCACGACGGTCGGGGGATCAGCGGGCAGCCCTTCGAGCGAGATGACCGTGGCCCCGGCCTCCCGCGCGATGACCTCGCCCGCGGCAAGGTCCCACGGCTTGAGCTCCGCCTCGTAGTAGGCGTCGAGGCGTCCGCAAGCCACTGCGCACAGGTCGAGTGCGGCCGATCCGGCACGTCGGATGTCCCGCACGGCTGGAAGGATGATCGCAAGCATCCGTGCCTGAGCGGCCCGGTTTCGCGCGCTGTAGGAGAAACCGGTACCGACCAGCGCCTCGGCGAGGGGCCGGCCGGTCGGCTGGAGCCGTAGCGGGTCGCCGTCCAGCCACGCCCCCTCTCCCTGGGAGCCGGTGAACATCTCGCCGGTCAGCGGGTTGTGGACGACTCCTACGATGCTCCGCCCGCCCACTGAAGCCGCGATCGACACTGCGAACGCCGGGATGCCGTAGAGGTAGTTGATGGTGCCGTCGAGCGGGTCGATGACCCACGTGACTCCCGTGGATCCTTTCCGGGAGCTGCCCTCCTCGCCCTGCATGCCGTCGTCCGGCCGGGCTCGCAGCAAGGCGCCCACGATCAGCGCCTCACTGGCTCGGTCGACATCGGTGACGAGATCGGTCGGGCTCGACTTGGACGAGGCACCGGTGGCGAGCAGGAGCCCTCCCGCAACGCTCGCGAGCCGGGCTCGTAAGAGGTCGCCGGCCGCGTCGGCAACCTCCTGTGCCAGCTCGAGGAGATCCGACTGCGAATATCGGCTCGGGTTCGCCGCGGTCATGGCGTACGAACCGGGCGGCGCGCGCCGGCGGGCACGGCCGAGCGGGTGCGGCCGAGCTGGGCCAATCGCGCCACGAGCACCTCGATCACGAGGTCGCCCGGCCAGTCCACCATTCCGCGGAGATCGAGGTCGGCATCGGCGATCAGGCTAACGGCCCGGGCGACGCGCTCCGCGCCGAGCCTTCGTCCCTGGGCGAGCACCTTGCGGGCAGGGTACGGTGACATGCCCAACAGCGAGGCCGCCGCGCCCGGATCGGTTACGCCGCTCCCGTCGAGACGCAACATCGCCCCATAGTGCTTGTGCAAGGTGGCGAGCAGCTGGAACGGGTGGCGGCCTCCAGGGCCGAGCAGCCGGCGGGCTACTTGGACCGCTTTCTCTCCGTCACCGCTGTCGAGCGCGTCGGTGAGGTCCCAGGGCGGTGCTCCGCCCTCCTCTCCGAGAAACGGCTCCAGTTCTGCCGGAGTCACCCTCCCGCCCTCGCCGTATGCCGCAGTGAGAACGTCCAAGAGCGCGTACAGACGCGACACGTCCTCGCCGAGATGCTCTTCGAGGAGGCGTCGGGCGGCCGCATCCAGGTGAACCGCCGCGGTCAGCAGCTGTTCGCTCAGCCACTGTGCCCGCGCCGCTTTGGACGAGCCCGGCGAGGTGTCGATCTCCCGGCCTTGTGCCTTGACCGCCTTGAGGAGGGCAGCCGGCAACGCCTTGCCGACCGTGGCCAGCACGAGGATGTTCGGCGCGAACGGCTCAGCGAGGCGCGAGGCGAGCTCGGCGGCCTGTGAAGAGCTGAGATGCTCTGCGTCGCGCAGGACGACGATCCTGCGGTCGGCCAGGAATGCAGGCGTGAACAGCGCGTCGAGCACCGGCCCGATCATGAGCTCCTCCTCGCCGTTAGGTGCTCGGTGCTCTTCGATGGCGACGGCGAGGCTCTCGTTGGTCATCGTCGGGTCTTCGTGGTCATCGGTCGCGCCCTCCGCCGAGGTGAGCTCGGCGAGCAACCGGTGGACGCCACGATCGACGAGGGCGGGATCACTGCCCTTGACGACAAAGACGGCGGCGGAGTCCCCGGGTTGAGCACCCGTCGCAGTCATCGCAGCATTCCCGAGCCGAGCGCCGCCTCGTTGGCCTGCTCCGGCCCAGCTCTGTCCACCCCGGCTCTGTCCACTGCGGCCTCCTCCGGCCCGATCCCGTGTTGGGGCGCCGACTCGAGAATCGCGGCCAAGAGGTCGCGCACCGTACAGATGCCGACGACGTCGTGGACCCTTATGAGCCGGCAACCGCCGGCGATCCCAGCTGCTGCCGCGGCCAGTGACGTGTTGCGGCGCTCGCCGACGCCGAGCTCCGGCAAGACCCCCAGAAAAGTCTTGTCCGACGACGACAGCAGCAGTGGGTAGCCGAGCGAGGCGAGCCGGGCGGAGCTCTGCAAGAGCAGAAGTGACTGGTCCGCCGTCTTGCCGAGGTCGAGGCCCGCGTCGAGGATTATGTGATCGGCTGGGATCCCGCTCAGAAGAGCGCGCTCGGCGCGCATGAGCAGGAAGCGCTCGACTTCGGCGACGACGTCGTCGTAATGCGGCGCGGGGTCCGGCACTCGTGGTGAGAGGCGGACATGGGTGGCCACGACGCTGGCTCCAGCTGCGGCAGCGACCAAAAGGTACTCGGGGTCGGCGAACCCGCTCATGTCGTTGCCGACGACTGCTCCGGCTTCGAACGCGGCTCTGGCGACCGACGCCCGCCAGGTGTCGGCTGACAACGGCACGTCGAACCGGTCGCGCAGTGATGCGATCACAGGAACGACCCGGTCGAGCTCCTCCTCCTCGGTCACCTGCGGACCGGGGCCGGCCCTGACCCCGCCCACGTCGAGCACGTCGGCGCCCTCTCGGACGAACTGTTCAGCACGCTCGAAGAAACGGTCCAGGTTGAAGTGCGAACCGTGGTCGTAGAACGAGGCCGTCGTGCAATCGAGGATGCCCATGACCAGTGCCCGGGTCGCAAGGTCGTAGCGATGCTGACCCAGGCTGAGGAACAAACGATGACGAGGCCACCAGACCGTGCTGTGTGTCAGCGGCACGCGTGGGCTCCCGAGCTCGTTGGATCAGAACAGCCGGGAGGCGAGGGCCCGTCGGTACTTTCCCCGCCTCGGGTCCGAGGGGTCCATCGTCTCGAGGAGGTCGACCAGCTCCTGGCGGGCCTCGTCGTCGGTCTTCACCAGGTCGAGCAGGGAGTCCAGGTGCTTTTCGAGCTCTGCTCCACGACCTTCGCTGGTTCCCACGGGCGACACGAACGTGCCCGCGACGGCCAGCCGGGCAAGCGCGGCGACCCGGCGGGCCTCACCGGTGTCGGGGATCTTGGCAAGCAGGCTGAGCGCATCCTCGGGCTCACCGCGTCCGATGAGGATCTCGGCCAGAGCGACGACGGCATCAGGTTGGTCGGGCTCGATTTCGAGCGCCAGGCGAAGCGAGGCCTCATCGCCCGCGGCGATCAGCTTCTCGGCTTCACTCGCGGCAGGGAGGAGCAGGTTCACGAACGCGCCGACGGCAGCCTCGCCGAGCGCGCCGATGAACTGGTCGACGACCCGGCGGTCCTTGATGGCGAAGACGGCCGGGATCGATTGGACCTGAAAGCTCTGCGCGACCATCGGGTTCTCGTCGACATTGACCTTGACGAGCTCGACTGCGCCGCCGGTGGCTTCGACCAAGCGCTCGATGATCGGGCCGAGGGTCTTGCAGGGCTCGCACCAAGGTGCCCACAGGTCGACGATGACCGGGACCGTGTCTGAACGGACGAGGACATCGTCTTCGAACGAAGCATCTGTGACGTCGAGTGTCATCGGGCGAAACCCTACCGGCTCGTTCTTGCCCACCTGCCGTTATGAGCGCGTCCGCCTGCTGGACGCGACGGGAGTGCGAACCGCTCGAGTGCCTCTAGGTGCCTGGTGTCTTTCGCGCTTTTGAAGATTCGCGATCCGGTCCGGGATGAGGGATAATTACATCGGTGTAACTCTTCTTGAGGAGCGACCGATGACCCTCGGAGTGGCTGACAGACAAACCA